>Ga0210040_10000050_pt1 | contig 278853 bp, 289 predicted proteins | sample CryGeyCG12114_NA_FD_185462 | JGI IMG/M metagenome (GOLD analysis project Ga0210040, IMG submission 185462) | Groundwater microbial communities from aquifer - Crystal Geyser CG19_WC_8/21/14_NA (SPAdes) (version 2) | ecosystem: Environmental > Aquatic > Deep subsurface > Groundwater | place...
CGCAATAGGCAGTCGCCACGAGCGCAACATCATGATGCTCGTCCATGACCGCAAATTGTCGGGCGATCTTGTCCGGATGCCACAGGTCGTCAGCGTCGACTGGTGCGACGAATTCGGCGCGACTCTCAGCAATTCCTCGGTTCCGGGCAGCGGCAACGCCGCCATTAGGCTGAAGAACCAGACGCACGCGCAGATCCTGCGCGGCATGAGCGTAAACACGGGCTACCGTCCCGTCGGTAGAGCCATCATCCACAACAATGATCTCGAGTTCGCTGTGGGTTTGCGCCCGAACACTGAGCAGAGTGCGGTCAATGGTTTGCTCAGCGTTGAAGGCCGGTACGATGGCACTGACCAGGGGCAAACCGACACGACTCCATTGTTCAGTTAAGACCGCCTTGTCAGTGAGGCGTTTAAGTTGCCTTAACTGAAGGGACAGTTCCGCCCAACCATTTTTGCTTGTCAAAGCCTGAAATAAGACAAACTTAGCCCGGATCAGCGAGATAAATCTCACGTGTTACCGCTTCCTGGTTCCTCACGACGTCAGCACTAGGCACGGCCCGTTGTCGGCCAAGGGTGATGATCGATAACGACGATCTCCCGCCCGCACGGTCCGAGCCGGCGGGCGTTCAGGGATTGATCGCCGACGCATTTGCGCTTGGGCCTATATCCCCGCCGAATATGGCAGCTCGAAGCAAACCGCCCATCCACGCCTCCGCACGAAGGTGAGATGGGCGCAATCCTGTCACGATCTTCGGGTCGCCTCCGCCCTCAGCTTGTTTGCCAGCGCTTGGAGGCGTTGGTAGCTGCGGTGCACCGATCCGGGAGACTTGCCTGATGTCCGTTCCTGCCGTTCTGCAACACCTGCGCCTTCCGGTGATCGGCGCGCCCCTGTTCATCGTGTCCAACCCGGCGTTGGTTATCGCGCAGTGCAAGGCCGGCGTGGTGGGCAGTTTTCCGGCGCTCAACGCGCGCCCGCAAAGTCAGCTCGACGAATGGCTGCACGAGATCACCGATGCGTTGGCCGAACACGATCGGAATCACCCGGAGCAGCCGGCATCGCCCTACGCGGTCAATCAGATTGTCCATCGTTCAAACACCCGCTTTGACGAGGACGTCGCCACCTGCGCCAAATGGAAGGTGCCGGTAGTGATCACCTCACTGGGCGCGCGCGAGGAACTCAATCACGCGGTGCACGAATGGGGCGGGATCACGCTGCACGACATCATCGATGATCGCTACGCCCGCAAGGCGATCGAGAAAGGCGCAGACGGGCTGATCGCGGTGGCTACCGGCGCAGGTGGACATGCGGGACGCTGGTCGCCCTTTGCGCTGGTGGCGGAGATCCGGCGCTGGTTCGAAGGGCCAGTGGCGTTGTCAGGGTCGATCGCGACCGGCGGCGCCATCCTTGCGGCGAAGGCGATGGGCGCCGATTTCGCTTACATCGGCTCGCCGTTCATTGCTACCAGCGAAGCGCGTGCCAGCGACGAATATAAGCAAGGCATCGTCGAAGGCAGCGCGGCGGACATCGTCTACTCCAATCTGTTCACCGGCATTCACGGCAACTACCTGCGGTCCTCAATCGAACGGGCCGGGCTCGACCCCGAGAACCTGCCGACCAGCGGACCGGAAGCGATGAGCTTTGGCGGCGCCGACGGCGCCAAGGCGTGGCGCGACATCTGGGGTTCGGGCCAGGGCATCGGCATGATCGACAAGGTCCAGCCCGCCGGCGAGCTGATCGCCCGATGGGCGGCTGAGTATCAATCGGCGAGGGCGCGCGTCGGCGCTAGCTGATGCTGGCGAAGGCCGAGCGCCAGTTCTCCGGCCACGGCACCGGGCGTCGGCTGGCGCGGCCGACCGCGACATGGATAAATTCGCCGCCGGCCGCGGCTTGCTGCTGGTCGGGTGCGAAGACTCCGATCCGATAGCGAACGGATGATCGGCCGAGCTCGGCTAGTGCCAGGCCGACCTCCACCTCACCGGGAAATTCCAGCGGCGCTAAGTAGCTGCAGCGGGTCTCGACCACCAGCGCAATCGGGTCGCCCGCGACGATGTCGAGCAGCCCCTGCCCGACCAGCCAAGCATTCACCGCGCTGTCGAACCATTGATAGTAGACCGTATTGTTGACGTGCCCGTAGGCATCGTTGTCGGCCCACCGGGTCGTGAAGCGCTGCCAGTGGTGGAAGTCGTCTCGACGGGGGATCGCGGCGCGGCTCACCAGGCCGCCTCGTACAATCGCCGGGCGTCCTCCTCGCGGATCTCCACCGGATTGTTCATTAGCAGCCGCTGCTGCTTCATTGCCTCGAACGCCAGCCGCGGCGCTTCGTCGAAGGCAATGCCGTGATCGCGCAGGCGTGGCTGCAGCCCGCTCCCGGTGATCAACTCGGCCAATCGTTCGATCAGCAGCGCAGCTCGGGCCTGGCTCCCCTGCCCCGCGCAGCCCGGCTCCAGCACTTCGGCCAGCTCGGCATAGTGCTCCCGCGCCGCCTCCGCGTTGAACGCCAGCACATGGCGCAGCATCAGTGCGTTGCTCAGGCCGTGCGGCAGGTGGTGCAGGCCGCCCAGCGGATAAGCCAGCGCATGGACGCCGGCCACCGGCGCGTTGGCGAAGGCGAGGCCGGCCAGATGCGCGCCAAGCAGCATCGCCGACCGGGCATCGCGATCGTCCGGCTTGTCACAAGCGGTCAGCAGGTTGGCGCCAAGCAGCCGCAGCGCCTCGCGTGCATAAAGGTCTGATAGCGGATTCTTGGCCCGGGCCGAGGTATAAGCCTCGACGGCATGGACGATGGCGTCGATGCCGGTGGCGGCGGTCAGCGCCCGGGGCTTGCCAATCGTCAGCTCGGCATCGAGTACCGCCCACTCGGCGATGAGCGCAGGGCTGTTCACCCCCCGCTTTTCCGCACCTTCAACCGTGATCACCGCGACCGGCGTCGCTTCACTGCCGGTCCCCGCCGTCGTCGGCACCAGGGCAAGCGGAAGGCCCGTGCCCAGGGCGCGCCCCACCCCCCAGATCGCATCCACGTCGTCGTCTGAACCGAGCAGATAGGCGGCAAGCTTGGCAACATCCATCGGGCTGCCGCCGCCAAAGCCGACAACGCTGACGACGGCGTCCGCCCGGCCCTGCTCCGCGGCGGCCAGCAACGTGGCTCTCGAGGGGTCTGCTTCCACCGCATCGAACAGGCTCACTGATCGCCCGCTCGCCTCGAGCGCGGCCAGCAATCCGTCTGGCAGCCCGAAGCGGCGGACATCGGGGTCCGTCACGAACAGCACCGGCCCACGCGGGAGTTTGTCGGCCAGTTCGGCGCTTCGGCCTGCGCCGCTCAGCAGTTTGGGACCAGGATGGAAGGTGAAAGGCGTCATGGCGTGCTACTACTCATCCCGCGGCCCGAATCCAGCGGCTACTGCGCCTCACCCTTGCTGCGCCGCAGGTCTCGCTCCAGCCGACCCAGCAGCGCTCGCGCAGGACTCGGCACGGAGCTCTCATCCGATCTTTCGTAGTCCAGGCGCTTGACGCGGGCGTAGAGGTCGACGCTGGCATTCACCAGGCGTTGAGCGGCTGGGGGAAGCTGCACTACCAACGATTCGTCAATGTCCGCGGCATGGCCGAGACGGCGCTCCGGCCGAGGCTCAACCCCGGGCGAGAGCTCGCCACTTTCGATTGCCCGCTGCGTCAACAACCAAGCCACGATGTGCATGATCCGCGTCGTCACCTTGAGCGACTCGCATGCGAAGCCAACCCGCACGAAGGGGTCCAACTCGGAACGATCGTCACGCCCATGCTGATCGAAATAGGTGCGCGCCTCGTCCGCCAGAAGCATCGCTTCGGTATAGAGGCTTTCGATCAGCCGCGGAGCGATCCGGGCGCGTGCGTCGGATTGGTCGAACTGATCGATCATGTTTGCACTTGTGACAGCAAAGTGGCGTGGTGGAAACGGTTCATCGTACAGGCGGCCGTGGGCGCTTCGCTTCGTCCTGAACAGGGACAGCTCAGGCGATGATATCAGGCACCATCAGGTCCTCGATGAAGGCGATCTCGTCCTTGATGCGCAGCTTGGTCCGTTTCAGCCGGGCGAGCTCCAACTGGTTACCGAGCGGCTCGGCGACCAACGCGGACAATTTCTCGTCGAGGACGCGGTGCTCGACCCGCAGTTCGGCCAGTCGGGCAAGCGGTTGATCGTCGTTCACCGCCGGTCCCCTAGCGCAGCCGAAACGGCAGGACGAGAGGCGCTCCGCGACAAATAGATTGTTTGCAGCGGGACAAAGGCACGGTTCTATGGTTTTCTAACGTGGTCGCTACCAACAAAAGGGAATGACACAGATGGACCAAGCACACGACGACGCTCTCGCATCCAAACACGCCGCACTGAAAGCACAAATCGACGCCGAAGAGCAGCGACGTCACCCCGACGATGTGCTTCTCCACCGCCTTAAAAAAGAGAAACTCCGCCTCAAGGATGAGATGCTGAACCTCAACCTCGTCCAGTAATGGCGGTGCCGCCCCTCCCAGTTGTCGGCGGGAGGGGCAACATCGTCAATCTTCGCGGCTGACCTTCTCAGTTCGCTCGTGCCGCTCCTGCGCTTCCAGCGTCATGGTGGCGATGGGGCGGGCTTCGAGGCGGCCAAGGCTGATCGGCTCGCCGGTAACTTCACAATACCCGTACTCGTCAGTGTAGAGACGTCGCACCGCGGCATTGATCTTGGCAATCAGCTTGCGCTGCCGGTCGCGGGTGCGAAGTTCGATGCCCCAGTCGGTCTCGCTCGAGGCACGGTCGGCAAGATCCGGCTCCCGCAGCGAGTCGATCTGGAGTTGGACCATGGTCGCCCGGCTTTCCTCGACGATGGCGCCCTTCCAATCAAGCAACTTGCGCAAGAAATAGGCCTTGTGCGCCGCGCACATGAACTCATCATTCTCGCTCGGCTTGTAGCCGGGCGGCAAGATCAACCTGTCGAACGAAGTGGGCTGATCCCCGTAGATCTCGACCAGAGCCGTGGCCATCGTCCCCTCCCTTAAGCCCGTGCGCCGGCACGATCGCCGCCACGAAGCCTCACAAGCACGACGCCGCCGCTACCCGGGCCACCGGGACAGCCGGAAGCGAACACAAGACTTTCCCGGGACTTAAGACCCGGCAAAGTCGGCCATTCCCCAGCCAGGCCTATACTTTCGCTGAAAGTTCCGAACAAGTACTCTGTTGACCAAAGATAACGCGAATGGTGATTCTTGTTGCTAAAATGGCGCAAGTTGGGACGCTTGCCCGACTCGGCTTGCTCGGCCATGGCCTTTGTCCATGCGAATTCTTCTGACCAATGACGACGGTGTTAACGCCAGTGGATTGAAGCTGCTGGAGGATGTCGCCCGCAGGTTCTCGGACGACGTCTGGGTAGTGGCTCCCTTGGAAGAGCAGTCAGGCACCGGCCACTCCTTGACTCTGTCGCGGCCGATCCGCCTGCGGCGTTTAAGCGAGAAGCGCTTCGCCGTGGCGGGAACGCCAACCGACTCGGTACTCATGGCGCTGTTTCAAGTCATGCAGGATGCACGGCCCGACGTGATCCTGTCCGGTATCAACCGCGGCGCCAACCTGGGTGAGGACGTCACATACTCCGGGACGGTGTCGGCAGCCATGGAAGGCGCCCTGGCCGGGGTGAAGTCGATCGCGCTCAGCCAAGCCTACGCCCGGGAAGGCATGGGCGACACCGTTCCTTTCGCAGCAGCGGAGGTGTGGGCGGAGAAGGTACTCGGCCCGCTGCTCCATACGGACATGCCCGCCGGCACCTTGGCTAACGTCAATTTCCCTGCGCTTCCGCCCGAGCAGGTGCAGGGCGTCCGCGTCTGCCGTCAGGGTATTCGCGATTACGGCCGCACTCAGATCGTGCAGCGCACCGACCCGCGCGGCTTTCCTTATTACTGGCTGGGGCTTGGACCGATGGTTCAGACGCCCGGTCACCAGACCGACCTGGAAGCGGTCGCGGACGGCTTCGTGTCCGTAAGCCCGCTGCACCTGGACCTCACGCACGACCCGTCGTTGGCGGCGCTTGAGGCTCGCTTCTCGACGCAGTGACGAACCGGGTCAGCGCTGCCTCGTCCAGGGCCTGCGCACCGAGGAAGCCTTGGTAGTAATCGCAGCCCCATTCCTGCAGCAAAGCCAATTGCGCCGGGTCCTCGACGCCTTCGACCAGCACCTGCAGCCCAAGTTCCCGAGACATGGCGATCAGCGCCCGCACCACGATCCGGTCGCGCGTGCCGCCAACCAAGTCGCTGATCAGCACGCGATCGATCTTGATCAGGTCGAGCGGCAAGGTGGTGAGGTAGGCGAGGCTGGCATAGCCGGTTCCAAAATCGTCCACCGCAATGCGCACGCCGGCTGCCCGCAGCCGCGCGAGCCTGCCCGCGGCCGCGATCGGATCGGCCACCAGGCTGCTTTCGATGATCTCGGCCGTGATCCGCTGCGGATCCAGCTTCGCCGCAGCAATTTCGTCCAGCAACCAACATTCGTAGCCGGGTCGAACAAGGTCTTCTGCCAGCACGTTGATCGACAGTCTCAAGTTCTGCAGCTCGCCTTGCCACCCGCCAGCCGCCTGCAGCGCTTTGCGTTGCATGGTCCGCGACAGGCGCTCGGACAGGCTGGCGCAGCCCGCCCGGGCAAACATTTCCTCCGGGGAGGCCACGCCCGGCCAGCGGGCTAGCGCCTCAACGCCGATCACCTTGCCGGTGCGCACGTCGAACTGCGGCTGAAACTTGATGCTGAGCTCGTCACCTGCGATTGCCCGCTCCAGCGCCCAGTCTGCTGACGGCGGGGGCGGCACGGAGAGGCGATCGGACGCCCGCATGCCGCGTCGGGAGGAAGTGCAGGACACCATGCACATGCTCTAGGCCAAGGAGAGCCGGGTCGCATCAGCGCTGTCGGCGTCGTGCCACAACGGGACGGTGGCGCTGCCCCCCTTTACTCCTTATGCTGACCGGCACCGCGACGCAGAGGAGACCTTCGTTGAGCGCCGAACTGCTGTCGAGCAGCCACGCCGCCGAGCGCGACCTCGCGGCCCGGAGCATCGCACTGGTCGCCAGCCACAATGAAGCCGCGCAAGCCGCCGCCGCGATGCTCCGCCGCCGCTACAGCTGGGCGGAGGAACGGGACGCGCGGGTGCTGGTGGCGCTCGGCGGCGATGGCTTCATGCTCCACGTCCTTCACCAGATGCTCGACGGCGGCGAGTTCCGGCCGGTGTTCGGCATGAACCGCGGGACGGTCGGTTTTCTGATGAATGAATGGCGGCTCGATCGCCTGTCAGACCGAATTGCCAACGCGAAGATGATCAGCGTGGCACCGCTGACCATGGTCGCGCGCACCATCCACGGTGACGAGTGGACTCACGCTGCCATCAACGAAGTGTCGCTGCTTCGTGAAACGCGGCAGGCAGCCAAGCTGGAAGTCCTGGTAAATGGCCGGGTGGCCTTGCCGGAGCTGGTCGGCGATGGCGTGCTGGTCTCCACTCCGGCCGGGTCAACCGCCTACAACCTGTCGGCCCGCGGTCCGATCCTGCCGCTCTCTGCCCGGATGCTCGCGCTGACCCCGATCGCACCCTTCCGTCCGCGCCGCTGGTCGGGCGCGCTCCTGCCCGACGACACGCGGGTCTGCTTTCGGATTCACTCCCCCACCGACCGGTTGGTTGCGGCCGTCGCCGATCAGTTCGAAGTGCGGGACGTGTCGGAGGTCGAAGTTCGCCTGGACCGGGGCCGCCAGCTGACCTTGTTGTTCGATCCCGAGCATGCCTTGGACGAACGGATCGCCATGGAGCAGTTCGCCTCATGAAAGGCTTGCCAAAGGAATGGCGCTAAGTCATAGGCGCCGGCGTCCGCAAGGACTGCTCCCCGATAGCTCAGCGGTAGAGTAGGTGACTGTTAATCACTTGGTCGTTGGTTCGAATCCAACTCGGGGAGCCAAGTTCACCTCCTAGGTCCCCTTCCGCCTGTCCGGGCCGCTTGCTAGACCGTTGCCATGGAACCGGACCCCTCCTCCACTATTGATACTCCGTTCGACGCCGCGCTGTCCGAGCGCTACCTCGTCTACGCGCTGTCGACGATCACCGCACGCTCGCTGCCGGACGTGCGCGACGGGCTGAAGCCGGTTCATCGCCGTCTGCTGTGGGCGATGCGCCTGCTGCGCCTTGATCCGGCCGGCGCCTACAAGAAGTCGGCCCGGGTCGTCGGCGACGTGATCGGCAAGTACCACCCGCACGGAGACCAGTCGGTTTACGACGCAATGGTCCGCCTCGCCCAGAGCTTCGCGCTGCGTTACCCGCTCGTCGACGGGCAGGGGAACTTCGGCAACATCGACGGCGATAATGCCGCCGCCTACCGCTACACGGAGGCCAAGCTGACCCCGGTCGCCATGCAGCTCATGGCCGGCCTGGACGACGGTACGGTCGAGTTCAGGCCGACCTACAATGGCGAGGAGGAAGAGCCCGAAGTCTTCCCGGGCCTGTTCCCTAACCTGCTCGCGAACGGCGCCAGCGGGATCGCTGTCGGCATGGCCACCAGCATCCCGCCGCATAACGTCGCGGAGCTGATCGACGCCGCCACCCACCTGATCGACAACCCGCACGCGGAAACCCGCGACCTGATGGACTTCGTGTCAGGCCCGGATTTTCCGACCGGCGGCGTGGTGGTCGACAGCCGGCAGGCAATCACCCTCGCCTATGAAACCGGCCGTGGCAGCTTCCGCCTGCGGGCCACGATCAGCCAGGAGAAGGAGAAAGGCGGCGGCTGGCACCTGCTGGTCACCGAGGTTCCCTATGGCGTGCAGAAGGGCAAGCTGATCGAGCAGATCGCCGACCTGATCGCCACCAAGAAGCTGCCCATCCTCGCCGACGTGCGCGACGAAAGCGCCGAGGACATCCGGATCGTGCTGGAGCCACGCAGCCGCGCCGTCGAGCCCGAACTCCTGCTGGAAAGCCTCTACCGGTTGACGGACCTCGAAATCCGCTTTCCCCTCAACCTCAACGTACTGGACGCCAACCGCACGCCGGGGGTGATGAGTCTCAAGCAGTGCCTGACGGCCTGGCTGGCATTCCAGATCGAGGTGCTGCTCAACCGCTCGCGCACCCGGGTCGGCAAGATCGACGACCGGCTCGAGTTGCTCGACGGCTTCCTGGTGGCCTTTCTCAACCTCGACCGGGTGATCGAGATCATCCGTACCGAAGACGAGCCCAAGGCGGTGTTGATCGCCGAATTTACCCTGACCGACCGGCAGGCGGAGGCGATCCTAAACCTGCGCCTTCGCTCGTTACGCAAACTGGAGGAGATGGAGATCGGCCGCGAACGCAATGCCCTTGCGAAGGAACGCGAAGACCTGGTCAAGTTGATCGACAGCCCGGTGCGCCAGCGCAATCGCCTGAAAAAGGACCTCACGGCTGTTCGCGACAAGTTTGCCGACGACCGCCGCACCCGCATCGAGGAAGGCCCCGCCATCCGCGCCGAGATCGACTGGTCGCAGATGATCGAAAAGGAACCGATTACGGTGATCCTGTCCCAGCGCGGCTGGATCCGGGCCATGAAAGGCCATGTCGCGCTGGATGACGCCGAAACCTTGAAGTTCCGCGAAGGCGACGGTCTTGCCCGCATCTTCCACGCCCAGACCACCGACAAGCTGTTGCTCGTCGGCGAGAACGGCCGGGTGTACACGCTTGGCGGTGACAAGCTGCCTGGGGGCCGCGGCTTCGGCGAGCCGGTGCGGCTATCGATCGACCTTGCTGCGGACGTCGAGATTACCGATCTGTTCGTGGTTCGACCGGCCCTCAAGCTCCTGGCCGCGTCTACCGACGGCCGCGGGTTCGTGACGAGCGGCGAAGCGGTGCTCGCCGAAACGCGTAAGGGCAAGCAGCTCATGAACCTGCGGGCCGACGTGAAGCTCGCCAGCTTGCGCATCATTGCGGATGACGCCGACGCCGTCGCCGTTGTTGGCGAGAACCGCAAATTGTTGGTCTTCAACCTCGCCGAACTGCCGGAGATGGGTCGCGGCGCGGGCGTGCAGTTGCAACGTTACCGGCAGGGCGGTCTGGCCGACGTCAAGCCGATCCGGCTCGCCGATGGCCTCAGTTGGAGCATGGGCGGGGAAAGCGGACGCGTCCGGACCGAAGCCGACCTGACCGCCTGGAAGGGAATTCGCGGCGCCAGCGGGCGAATGGCCCCGCTCGGCTTTCCAAGGAGCAACCGCTTCGGTTGAAGACCTGCAGAGACCGCGCAGGCACGAACGTCACAGGCGCCCGTGAGCATCCTCGGTCTGAAAAATGCGATCAACCTCGGCGACCAGGTCTTTGAGGTGAAAAGGTTTGCTCAGCAGCTTGGCCGCGGGCGCCGTCCGCCCGCTCTGCAGGGCAACTGCGGCAAATCCGGTGATGAACATGACCCGGATGCTCGGGTCGATATGGGCCGCCTTCTGCGCAAGTTCGATCCCATCCATCTCCGGCATCACGATGTCGGTCAGCAGCAGGTCGAACCGCTCCGCCTCAAGCAGCGGCATCGCTTCGGTGCCGCAACCTACCGCCGCCACATCGTAGCCAACCCGGGTGAGGGCGCGGGCAAGATACTCGCGCATGGAGGTGTCGTCTTCTGCAAGGAGGATTCGGAACATGGCGCTATTCTATGCTCGCCCTGCTTAACGAATTCCACGCTTTCATGGCGGCCGTGCCAGAGTAGGACGGCGGGCGACCTCTTTTTCTTCCTTGCTTCGCTGCGCACTGGACCGAAGTTGTCCGCTTGCGGGTTGTTTCCGGAGTGATTGGGACCAGCAAAGACCTGACCGTGACCAGGGCCGCCCTTGCTTCCCCGATGCACCTTCCGGGCAGTGGACAATGGCCGATATTGTTGTCCGTGCCGCACGCGGGAACACAATATCCCGACTGGCTGATCAGGGAGTCGCGGCTGGGTCGGCCATCCCTCGAGCCGCTTGAGGACCCGCTGGTAAACCGGCTGGTTTGGCGCGCCAGCTCCCTCGGGATCGGCGTGGTGGTGGCATTGACGCCGCGCGCGGCAATCGACTGCAACCGCGGACCGCACGAGATGGACTCGCCAGGTTCGCGCACCCCCGGCGAGGATCCCGGTCCCAGGGCGCGGGGAGGTCTTGGCATCGTTCCGTCCCGCACGCCGCGTCATGGCGAGCTCTGGCGTACCCCGGTCGCGGCGGCCGAGGTCGAGCGCCGGATGGCGGAGGCATGGACGCCCTACCATGTGCTCGTCGATGAGCAGCTGCAGAAGTTGCGGCGGCGCCATGGCGAAGTGTTGCTGCTGGACGTCCACAGCATGCCGGCGCGCAATCCCCTGCTACCACGGCTGGTGATCGGCGATTGTCACGGCCGCACGGCCGGTGCCTGGCTGGGGGATCTTGCCCGGCGGACCGCCGAAGAGTTCGGCTATCGAAGTGCCTTCAACGACCCCTACGCTGGCGGTCATGTCGTCGAGCGGCATGGCCGTCCGGCCGAAGGCACCCACGCGCTGCAGCTGGAATTCGACCGGTCGTGCTATCTCGATCGGGACCAACGATCAGCGGGCAAGGGCTTCGATCACACCGCTCGATTGCTTGAGCAACTCGCGCGCAGCCTCGGGGAAGCACTGCTCGCCCGAACCGCGCTGCCGGAAGCTGCCGAATAGACAGGCGACCGCCGCTGGCCGGCCGACAGGATCAAGCCTCTGCGGCGTTTTCCAGCGAAGGTTGCTGCACCGGAGCTGGCACCGGACCCTTGCCCTGCTGCACCTGACGGGCAAAAACGTCACGAATCTGACCCAACGAGAAGAGGTGGGCGTACACCAGCGGTAACAGTCCGCTCTGGTTCATCTTGCGCAGCTCATCGCCCCGCAATTCGCGAAACTTCTCTTCGTCGACCATCTGAAAGCCGCGATAGACGAATGGCTGGTCGAAACCTTCCGGCTGAATCGCGACTTCGCCGTCCATGATCAGCCCGGCTTTCTTCAACTCGCCCATGAACATCTGGGTTCGCTGGCCGGCCTGCTCGAACTGCTCGCAAAACTGCAAGATGGCATTGGTCGCATCGCTCGGCTGGTCGTTGTCGAACAGCGGCTGCCCGTCGTCATACTCGCCGACTGCGCCCGCGGTCGGGTCGAAGCACAGCGACAGTTCGTCCGAATCCTGCCGCAAGCGGGCGAGCATGAACGGGTAGCGACGCAGATAGGCCGGCATGTAGATGCTCGGGTCGGTCGGCTTGCCCTCGGCATCGACAAAGGTGTTCACGCCTTCGTTGAGGCCCATCAGCGCCAGCGGCACGCTTTCTTCGCCAACCGAGAAGATGATTGGATAATGGCGCTGCGCCGACGCGAACTCGTCCACGGTGACCGGCACGGCGTGCAATTGCGACAGGGCGGGCAGCGTCTGCAGGCCACGAACCTTAAGCGCTCCGTGCTCCTGGCTGTTGAGCGGCTCGAGCTGATTGTAGAGGATCGGCAGCCCGGCGGGCGCGGCAGTCGCCATGGTGACAAGAACTCCTGGAATTCATAACCCTCTTGGGCGGTGCGCGCTCTAAAAGCCGCAACGGGTCATGGCAAGGGCCGCCAAGTTCATTCGTTGTTCAACGCCTTGCCGCGAAGCCGGCAACTCGCTTCCTGCTGAAAGTCGTAAGCTTGTTGCTGTCCGCGCTCAACCTACTTCCCGTCGTTCTTGCGCTGTTCGGCGTTGGCCCATCCGGTCTTACGGTCACCAGGATAATGATCCGCGACGAGGTCATCATGCGGGTGCCGGTGGTGCAGGCACGGGGCGGCTGGCCCGTTCACTGGGAGGAGAAGCGCGGACCCAAGTGCATCAAGGCCGATGCGGTTGTGGCAGCGGCGCTGGCGGACGACGATAGCATCGACTTCCTGATGCATGGGGGGCGGCGGATGCGGGCCAAGCTGGAGCGTCAGTGCCCGACGCTGGACTTCTACGGCGGCTTCTACCTGCAGCCGAAGGACGGCAAGGTCTGCGCCGATCGCGAGGAAATCCGCAACCGGATCGGTGGCAGCTGCCAGATCGACAAATTCCGCCTGATGGTGCCACGCGCACCCAAATAAGTCCGCTCGCTTGACTTTCGGGCGGCGGTTCAGCAAGGCGCGAAGCGCCGGCGGCGACAGCGGTTCGCGGCCCCTTTTTCCGGATATTGCATGACCTTTGCCGACCTCGGCCTTTCCAACGAACTTCTGCGCGCGGTGGGCGAAAGCGGCTACACCGAACCGACGCCTATTCAAGCCAAGGCGATCCCTCCCGTCCTGATGAACAAGGACCTGGTCGGCATCGCCCAGACCGGCACGGGCAAGACGGCCGCCTTTGTGTTGCCGATGATCGACATCCTGGGCCACGGCCGCAGCCGTGCGCGCATGCCGCGGTCGCTGATCCTGGAGCCGACCCGCGAGCTGGCGGCGCAAGTGGCGGAGAACTTCGAGAAGTATGGCAAGTACCACAAGCTGTCGATGGCGCTGCTGATCGGCGGGGTGCAGATGGGTGACCAGGTCAAGGCGCTCGAAAAGGGCGTGGACGTGCTGATCGCCACTCCCGGCCGGCTGATGGACCTGTACGGCCGCGGCAAGATCCTGCTGACCGGCTGCAGCCTGCTGGTGATCGACGAAGCCGACCGGATGCTCGACATGGGCTTCATCCCCGACATCGAGGAAATTTGCAGCCGCCTGCCCAAGCAGCGTCAGACCTTGCTTTTCTCCGCCACCATGCCGCCGCCAATCCAGAAGCTGGCCAACAAGTTCCTGACTGACCCCAAGACAGTCGAGGTGGCGCGGCCGGCCAGCGCCAACATCAACATCGAGCAGCGCATCGTCGAGGTCCGTGCGGACAAGAAGCGTGACGTGCTCCGCGATGTCCTGCGCGCTGACGAGGTCAAGAATGCGATCGTGTTCAGCAATCGCAAGACCACCGTGCGCGATCTCTACACCAGCCTTAAACGCGGCGGCTTCGCGGTGGGCCAGATCCACGGCGACATGGAGCAGGCCGACCGCATCGCCGAATTCGACCGCTTCAAGCAGGACGAGATCACGGTGCTGGTCGCCTCCGACGTGGCGGCCCGCGGGCTGGACGTGCGCGGCGTCAGCCATGTGGTGAACTTCGACGTGCCGTGGCAGCCGGACGACTACGTCCATCGGATCGGCCGGACCGGCCGCGCGGGCGCCAAGGGCATCGCCATCACCCTTGCGACGCGCGAAGATGCAGAGGCATTGTCGCGGATCGAGAAGCTGATCGGTCAGCCGATTGCCCGCGTGGAGACGATCGTTGCCGAGAAGGCCGAGAGGCAGGACGTCAGCCCCGCTCAGGCCGAGGACAAGCCGGCCCGCGCGCCGCGCCGTAAGGCCGCTCCGCCTTCCGACGAGCAACGGCCGCCCCGCGCTGCAAAGCCGAAGTCCGAGCCCGAACCAGCCCGCGACCGGCAACCGCGCCGCTTGCCGGAAGCGCAGCCACTGTCCGCTGATGAAGGCTGGAACGGACCCCTCCCCGACTTCCTGTCGGTTGGGCTCACCTCGGCCTAGTCGTCGCCCACGGGTGGTCGGCCACTTTTTCGGCCACGCTGTCGATCAACGGCTCATCCGTCAGCCGGATGGCTACGCCGCCCAACCTCGCCAAGGCTGGTTTGTCGAGCCGCAGCCAGCGCGGTCGGCAGGCGCGCGGTAGCCGGCGGTCGGCGACAACGATGTCAGCCGCCGCACAGGCAGCGGTGAGCTCCGCCCAGTCAAGCCGCTGGCTCGAGCGGACCGCGAGCAAGCGCCAGCTTCGTCCATCCCGCTGGACGATCGCCACGCAGCTGTCTCGGCTGCAAGTAGTACCCGGCGCATAGTCCAGAGCCGGCAACTCGCCGTCGAACCCTGCGCTCTCCCCCAACATGTCGCGGACGAAGTCTCCTGCCCGCTCGCGCAGCAGGTAAGGCGTGCCATCCTCGCTTACGACCGCTAGGTGCCGTCCGTCTCCGGTGACCAAGAGGTCCGGGCGAGGAGTCAGCAGGGCACCCGTGGCGCCCAGAAGGATGGGAGCGAAGCCGGCCAGTCGCATCCGCCCGTTCCACAAACAGAGCCACAGCCCACCCCCGATCATGGCGGCGAAGGCCCAGGCCGGCATGGCGGGCAGCAAGGCAACCGAGCCGGGCGCTGAGGCGGCCGCGTGCGCGAGCTTGAGCAGCAAGGCGATCGACCAGCCGGTTGCAGCCCACAGCGGACTGCCCAAGCCAACAGGATCCAGGATAAGCGCCGCAGCTTCAAGCGGCATGATCAGGAAGGTAGTGAGCGGGATGGCAACCAGGTTCGCGGCGACGCCGTAAAGCCCCGCCTTGTGAAAGTGGTAAAGGGCGAATGGCAGCAGCGCGATCTCGATGGCGAGGCCGGTCACCACCATGATTGTGATGCTCCGGCCAATGCGCCCGATCAGATCATCGTCGCGTGGCTCGCTGACGCGCTTGAACCATGGCCAGCTGTAGAGAGCCACCAGCGTCGTCACCGCCGCGAAGCTCAGCTGGAAGCTGGCGCCGTACAGCGCCTCCGGCCGCACCAGCAGCACGGCCAGCGCCGCTACGGCGATCAGGCGCATGCTGATCGCCTCACGGCCAAGGGCAATGCCGATAAGCACCAGCACCGCGGCGGTGCAACTACGCACGGTCGGCACCTGCATGCCCGTCAGCAAGGTGTAGCCAACACCGCTCAGCGCGCCAACGCCCGCCGCGACGAGCACGAGATTGACCCGAAGGGCAACACGCTCGGACAGTGCCAGCAGTCGGATGGACAGCAGGAAAGTCGCGCCGATCGCTGCCGCGATGTGTAGCCCGCTTACCGACAGCAGGTGCGCTAATCCCGACCGGCGCATCGCGTTCGCATCGGCCTCCGGCAGCGCGCCCTGGTCGCCTGTGACGAGGGCCGTGGCGATGCCGCCCTCGCTCTCACCAAGCTGCGAGCGGATATGGCGGTCGAGCCGGTCTCGTAGCGAGTCGAGACCCGTGCCGGTCGCTGGTTCCAGCAGTTCCAGTGCCCCCAGCGCCTTGCCAGTGCCGCCGATGCCGGCAAACCAGGCGTCCCGGGCATAGTCGTGAGCGCCCGGTAGTGGCATGGGCATTGGCGCGGCAAGCCGAACCTTGACGCGCACTCGCGCGCCCGGACCGAGCCCCTGCGAGGGAGCATCCTGAGTACGGACGTTCACTCGCAGGATCGGCGGCAAGCCCGGGTTCAATGGCTGAATCAGCAGACGAACGCTGTCCCGGGCCACCATGGGGTTCACCGCCGTCACCGTGGCGTCAAAGGTGGTGATCTCCGGCCGGCTGATCTTGGGCGCCTCGCTCACATGGGCCCGCACCCACACCAGCCCCAAACCGAACGCCACGGCCAGGCTGCCGCCGAACAGCACATTGGCTATCCGCCCATCCAGCAATCGTGCGGCGATTGCCGCCCCAGCCGCCAGCAGCAGGGCCGCCTGCCAGCTTTCGGGTCCGGGCAGGACCAGCCACAGCGCAATGCCGAAGCCAAACGCAACCACCCACCACAACGGCAGGGCCTCACGTTCTCGCTCCAGGAAAAATTCCGCACTTGCGAAGAGCGCGCTTAACCGCCACTTGGCAAGCGCCGGACGGCGCCGGAACATGGTGGCGACTTGCGCGCGCAAGGCTTCACCCTCGAAGAAGGCGATCCGGCAGACACATCAAAGAGGAAAGCCCGCGTGAGCGCAAGCACCGTCGTTACCCGCTTCGCGCCGTCCCCAACGGGTTTTCTGCACATCGGAGGCGCGCGAACGGCCCTGTTCAACTGGCTGTTCGCACGTGCACACGGCGGCAAATTCCTGCTGCGCATTGAAGATACGGATAAGGCGCGGTCGACCGCGCCGGCGATCGAAGCGATCCTGGACGGGATGCGCTGGCTTGAGCTCGAGTGGGACGGGCATGAATATCGTCAATCGGAGTTCTCCGCTCGCCATAGCGAGGTGGCGCATCTGCTGCTGGCGACCGGCCACGCCTACCGCTGCTACCTGACGTCAGAGGAACTGGCGGCTCAACGCGAGGCGGCGCAGGCCGAGCGGCGGCCGTTCCGGATCCGGAGCGAGTGGCGCGAGGTGATCGAGGAGCAAGGCGGCAAGCCGTTCGTGGTTCGTCTCAAGGGACCGCGCGAGGGCGAAACGGTGATCGACGACCAGGTGCAGGGCCGAGTCACCGTCCAGAACAGCGAGATCGACGACTTTGTCCTGCTCCGCTCGGATGGCAGCCCGACCTACATGCTGGCCGTGGTGGTGGACGACCACGACATGGGCGTTACCCATGTCATCCGGGGCGACGACCACCTCAACAATGCGTTTCGGCAACTGGCGATCATCCGGGCGATGGGCTGGCCGGAGCCGGTCTACGCCCATGTGCCGCTGATCCACGGATCCGACGGGGCCAAGCTGAGCAAGCGGCACGGGGCGCTCGGGGTCGACGCCTATCGCGACGAGCTGGGGATTCTGCCCGAAGCGCTGAACAATTATCTGCTGCGGCTCGGCTGGGGCCATGGCGACGACGAGATCATCAGCCGGAGCGAGGCGATTGAGTGGTTCGGTCTCGACGGGGTCGGCAAGTCGCCCTCCCGGTTCGACACCAAGAAGCTCGAAAGCCTCAACGGCCACTACATCCGGGCGGCGGACGATGCCCGGCTGGCGATGCTGGTGACGGCTCGGCGCGATCGAGTGGACGCAGACGGGCTGGCGCTGCTGGAGCGGGCGATGCCGGAACTGAAGGCGCGCGCCAAAGACTTGAACGAGCTGGCGGCCGGGGCGGATTTCCTGTTCGCGTCGCGGCCGTTGGCGCTCGAGGACAAGGCGGCCGAGCTGCTCACGGCGGAGGCCCGGGCGCTGCTGGCGCGGGTGCACGGGACACTGGCCGGCGTGGCCGAGTGGAGCCACGGTTCGACCGAAGCGGCGGTCAAGACGGTGGCGGAAGAAACCGGGCTCAAGCTCGGCAAGGTGGCACAACCGCTTCGTGCGGCGCTGACCGGCCGGACGACCAGCCCAGGTATCTTTGACGTGCTGGTGCTGTTGGGGCAGGGCGAAAGCTTGGCCAGGATCGAAGATCAGATGGAGCGCAATTGATGTCGGAAACAAACGCCACGCTGAAGCTCGGCGACAAGGAACTCACGATGCCCGTGCTAAGCGGCAGCGTCGGACCGAACGTGGTCGACATCCGCAAGCTCTACGGCCAGGCCGGCGTGTTCACCTACGATCCGGGTTTTACCTCGACTGGCAGTTGCAGCAGCGCCATCACCTATATCGACGGCGAGGCGGGCGTCCTGCTGCACCGCGGCTATCCGATCGACCAGCTGGCCGAGCAGTCGAGCTTTATGGAAGTGGCCTATTTGCTGCTTCAGGGCGAATTGCCGAGCAAGGACGCGCTGGACGCGTTCAGCTACACCATCAGCCGCCACACCATGGTGCATGAGCAGCTGGCGATGTTCTACCGCGGCTTCCGCCGCGATGCGCATCCCATGGCGATCATGTGCGGCGTGGTTGGGGCGCTGTCCTCCTTCTATCACGACAGCACCGACATCATCGATCCCAAGCAGCGGGAGATCGCGTCGCACCGGCTGATTGCCAAGATGCCGACCATCGCGGCGATGGCCCACAAGTACAGCATTGGCCAGCCGTTCATGCAGCCGGACAATTCGCTTAGCTATACCGGCAACTTCCTGCGAATGACCTTTGGCGTTCCGGCCGAGGAGTATATCGTCTCGCCGGTGGTCGAGCGGGCGATGGACCGCATCTTCATCCTCCATGCCGACCATGAGCAGAATGCGTCCACCTCGACCGTCCGCCTGGCGGGCTCGTCAGGCGCCAATCCGTTCGCCTGCATGGCGGCCGGTATTGCCTGCCTGTGGGGTCCGGCGCACGGCGGCGCCAATGAAGCGGCATTGAACATGCTTCGCGAGATCGGCCGGCCGGAGCGAATCCCGGAGTATATCGCCCGGGCCAAGGACAAGGACGATCCGTTCCGCCTGATGGGCTTCGGCCACCGGGTGTACAAGAACTTCGACCCGCGTGCGAAGGTGATGAAGCAGACCGCGGACGAGGTGCTGGCCGAACTCAACATCTCCGATCCTGTCCTCGACGTCGCCAAGGAACTGGAGAGAATCGCGCTCAGCGATCCGTACTTCGTCGAGAAGAAGCTCTACCCCAACGTTGATTTCTATTCGGGCGTAATCCTCAACGCGATCGGTTTCCCGACCGAGATGTTCACGGTCCTGTTCGCCCTCGCCCGCACGGTCGGCTGGGTCGCTCAGTGGAACGAAATGATCTCCGATCCCGAGCAGAAGATCGGCCGCCCGCGCCAACTCTACACCGGGCCGACGCAGCGCGACTATCTGCCGGTCGATCAGCGCTGAGGATCAGGCGCGCGGCAGGCTCAAGGTAAAGCGGGCGCCTTCGCCCGCCTTGCTTTCAAGACCGATGTCGCCGCCCATCTGGCGGGCGAGCCGGCGCGAAATGGCGAGCCCCAGGCCTGCACCAATGCCACGCGGTTCGACCTGCTCGAATCGATCGAAGATGCGCTCGGCGTCGGCTGGCGCCACGCCTGGTCCCTGGTCCGCGACCGTGACATTCGCCATTGCTGAAGCAGTGGCCGTGATCCGCACCGATCCTTTCGCGGGCGAATGACGAATGGCGTTGCCGATAAGGTTCACGACGATCTGCGTAACATGCGGGGGCAGGCCAAGCGCGACGAGGCTCGTAAGCCCATCCAACTCCAGCGTGACGTTGGCTTCGTTCGCTTGAGCCTGGACCAGCCCGGCGGCTTCCAGCGCCAATTTTGCCAAGTCGATCCGCTTCGGCTTGCTACTGTCGCCAACCACTTCCCGGCTCATGCCCTGAAGCACGTCGAGGAGGTGCTTGGCCGCACCCGCGATATCGCTGGCATAAGCCGCATAATCGCTGCGCAGCGGCCCTTCGGCTTTGTCGGCGATCCGTTCCGCTTCGCCCATTATTAGGTCCAACGGCTCGCGCAGCAGCGCATCGAAGCTGCCGGCCCCTCTTTCGGCCGCAGTCGGGTCCAAGGTCGTAAGCTGGCAATGCAGGCCCGCGAAGTTCCCGTCGGCTGTTAGGCGTGGTTCGCCAGCGACCCGCAGTTCCGCACCGCTGGAGCGAGCGGTCGCCACCTGCCCCTCGAAACTCCGGCGTAGCGCGACGCCCGTCAGCAGTGGCAGCGCTCCATCCGCTGCGGGTTGCAATTCCAGCAGCCGCGTAAGCGGTTGTCCGATGGCCTCTGCCGGGGTCGTCCCCAGCAGCTTAGCAGTCGTCGGCACGAGCGTGAGCAGGCGAAGCTCCGGATCCGTCGTCAAGTCCGGTGTCAATGTCACCGCTCCAAGCTCGGCGTCTTCCGCAAACGGCCAGCGTGCGCCTTTCAGCGACCGTTCAATCCAGCTTTCAATTGCCAACTCGACACCATCTCCCGACGGTTCGGCCCTGACCCACAGGTCGAGGTTTGCGGTGTCCGTGGCGGCCAGTACCGGCCGCGACAGGGTTACGCCAAGCTGGCGGGCAAGCCGGGCAATATCGGCCAGCTGCGGAACGGCGAGCACTGCACCCAGGCGACTTCCCGCCGCCTTCTGCAAGCGAGCGAGCGGCGGATCGGCCCGAACCAGCCGGCCATGCTCGTCGACCGAGCCGCGGATCGGGTCAGGCCCGATACTGGCCATGGCCCTCGAGCGCGGTCCGCGCTGCCCAAAATGAGGATGGCAGCCGCAAGCGAGCCCGTTCTGCCGTCGCTTGGGCGGGAGTCATTGCGTCGAACGCGGCGATCGCAGCAGCCGGCTCAGCGAGCCCCAGGGTCGCGGTCAGCGCAGCAATAAGGCCGGCCGCAACTGCGCGCGACTGCTCAGCCAGCCGGAGCAACTGCCCGAGCGCATGCTCATCCCGTCGCACCAGTAGCAACGACCAAGCTGCGTCGGGCGGGATGCGGGCAATCCGGGCCAGTGCTTCGGCGAGGATGCCGACTTCGCCGCGCGCCGCGAGCGACAGTAGGGTGGCGGCTTCGATACGCCCAGCCTGCTCCAAGGCTAGCACCAGCCGCGCCTCGAGCGCCTCCAGTCGTTCCCCTTCATCGTGACGAGCGAGCAGGTCCGCCGCGGCGGCGACCAGCGCCTCTTCGCTGTCAACGTTGATTGAAGCGGCGACTGCATAAGTCAGCTCTACTGCGGTTTCAGCGTCGCAATCGCTTAGTGACAAGCCCGGCCGGCCGAAGCGGTCCCGACCGGATGTCCGGGCCAGCACGACTGCCATGGCCGCTGACGCGACTGCCGGGTCGTTGTCGCCCGCGAACTGCTGCAGTAACGGAGCGCCACCATTCCCTGCTCCTTCCCGCGTCCGGTAGAGGCCAGCCCGCCGGAGGAGCAGGGCGATCAGCTTGGGACGATGAAGCAGCCCTGCCCTGCGCAGCCCTTCCACAACCTCCTCGGCCGTGAGCGTTATTGCCGGGCCGGCCCCAAGCCGCAGGGCCAATTCCTCGGTCAATCCCGCGATCAGTGCCGCGAGCATGCTGGTCATCAGCGCCCGTTCCTGCTCCGACAAGCGCTCGTCCGCGTCAAGCAGGAAGTCGGTCATTACGGTCGCAAGGCGGCCGTCGGCCCCGGCGGTATGCGCGCCGGTTGCCATGCGGGTCCTCGCCCGAACCGCCGTCGGCTGTGCCTCAAACATGATGCTGCTTTAGCGCAGCTAAGTTAACGCAGCATCAATCGCGCTGCAGGCGCTGAGTCCACTGTTGGACCAGAAAGAAACTAGCCGCCGCATAGACGGCCAGCAGGACGAGGACGAGGTTCCACAGGCCGCTGATCCCTGCCACGGCTGCAATCACTATTCCCGGGCGGCGGTCGAACAGCCAATGCCCGAACGGCAACTCGCATCCGCTCCGCTCGATTCGTAGCGCCTCGGCGAAGGCCAGCCCGGCGATCGCCGTCGCCAGTGCACCCCAGGTCCCGCCATGGTTGGCCTGAAACCAGCCCAGGGCGAGCAGGGCCAGACCGCTCGCAGGCCATAGCAGGCGCCGTGTCAGCGAGCGCGCCGACAGCGGCTGCAGCCGAAGTTGGCCCAGCCGCTCGCCGACGATGTCCAGCGGCATCCCGACCAGCAGCAGGCCCAGCGCAGGCCACAAGTAGCCGCGGCTGATCGCCAGCGCCCCGGCTAGGGTCAGTAAGAGGGCCGTGGTGACCAGCCAGGACGGTCGCACCCTTGTCGGCATGAATTGCTCGGTCGCGAATTCCTCCGCTACCGGGAGCAGGAAGCGCGAAACCCAGTCCGGGCGGGCCCGCCGCGATGCTACCAGCAGGCTGCGATCGAATGCTTGCGGCCCGCCGCCGCCCTGCGCATGGTAGGGCGTCAGCCCCTGGCCGGCTGGCACGAGGAGCGCACCGGCCTGGATGGTCCGGCGAAGCAGGGTGGAGAGCAGGTCCCAATCGCCCAGCATGGCGGCGGTGGACAGCAGCGTTTGCCCATCAACCATCGCCAGTCCGGCCCAACGCTGCTCGTTGTCAATCCGCTCGAAGTCGTGGTGACCATCGTCATCGCGAACGGTCAGCACCGCGCGTTCTTCCAATGCCACGATCCGTTCAACCAACGGCATGGCGGGGGCAACCCCGTCCCCCATCTGGAGCACCCGGCTGTGGGATTCGAAGTGAGCAGCGGCTTCCTGGGGATCGCTCACCGCCACCACGGCAATGCCTTCGGCACGCAACCGCTCCAGCGCGGCGGCGAGCGCCACCGGCACCATTTCAACAAGCACCACGATGGGCGCGCAACCGGCCGCCCCGGCGCAGCGTGCCTGATACTCGATCAACGTGCGGCCTGCCAGCGGCTGAAGCGCGTACAGGCCAACCGAACTGTCTTCCTGATAAGCGCCGATGAGCGCGCCAAGCGCCATTTGCGGTACCCCTCCCCGACCAACTCTCTTGCACGCTTCCTCTGCGGCGCAAAGCTGGTAAACTCCCGCCCATGATGGGGCATTCGCAACGCGCCGCGCTCAGGGACGAGCCGATCGAACTCACCGACAGCATGCCGGAAGCCGGCCTGCCTGGGCTGGCCGTGTCGGGCTTTCATGAAACCGCCGTGCCCGAGTTCTTGTCTACCACGCCCGACGATGGCGCGGGCGGGCGACAGGTGCTCGGCTGGGTTCTGACGGCATTGGCGCTGTTGTGGGTCGGCTTCGTCGCATGGGGAGCCGGACGGACGCTCGGTGGCCAGTCGCTTGGCGCTTCAGCGATGGCACAATGGCTGGCGACGGCCGCCGGGCCGCTTGCCCTGCTCGGCTTGGTTTGGCTGATGTTCGGTCGGACCCGCCGCCGGGAAGCGGAGCGGTTCACGCAGTCGGTTCGGCAGATGCGGACCGAAGCGCGCAGCATGGAAGCGGTGCTGGGCGTGCTGCGCCAGCGAATCGAAGAGGAACAAGGGGCGCTCGGCACGGTGGCGGAGCGGCTGATGCAGTTGGGCGACGAGGCCGGTCACCGCCTTGGCCAGGTCACTCGCGACCTGGACGCCGGCGCCGAGAACCTAGCTCGGCACGGCGCAGCGCTGGACCGCGCGGCCGAGAGCGCCCGGATTGATCTAGGCGTGCTGCTGGACGACTTGCCGCGAGCTGAGCAGAGTGCGCGGGCGATGGCGGCGGAGTTACGGGGATCCGGCCAGGATGCGTCTGCCCAGGCAGCCGGGCTCGAAGCGCAGCTTGCGACCGTCGTGGCAAAAGCGCGGGAAGCCAACGAAGCCGCGAGTGGCGCGTCGCAACGCCTGGTTGCACATCTTACCCAGATCGAGAGCGCCGGAGCCGCCGCGGCGGCTCGCGTCGGCGAGGCTGGAGTGACCGCCAGCCAGCAGGTCGACGCGCTGCTGGATCGTGCCGGAGCTGCGCTGAGCGACATTCGTACGGGCATCGACGCCCAGGCAGCGGCCGTGGACGCACTGCTTGCACAGAGCTCCGCCGGCTTGAGCCGAGCCGGCGTCGAGGCGGCAGAAATGATGCAAACTCGGGTCCTGAGCGCCAGTTCGGAGCTCGACGCTCTTTCAATCAAGATCGCGGCGCAGGAACGAGCCAGCCAAGCGCTCGTGGCCGAGATCGAGCGCAGCCTGTCTGACCTTGATCAACGCTTCGTGGATCTGGCCGCCGAAGGCGACCATCGCGCGGAGGGGATTGCGGTAGCCATTTCGCGGGTGCGCGGCGAGCTGGACGGCCTGGCCCTGCAATCTGCTTCCAGCGACGGCTCGCTCGAAGATCTGACTCGGCGGACGGAAATGCTGCGCGCGGCGGTCACGGGCCTGCATGACGACGTAGGCGATCGTCTCGCTGACTCTCTCCAGCGCGCCGAGGGTGGCGCAGAGCGGTTGCTGGCGGCCGCGCAGGCAGCTCGTCCGGAAATTGAATGGATGCGTGAGGCCGCGGCCGAGGCGTCAGATCGCTTGGCCGGTGGTGCGGACGAACTGGCGGCACAGCAGGACCGACTGGCTGCCTTGCTGGCCAGTGTCGACGAGGGCGTCGGCAGCTCCGAACAGCGCCTCGCAGGTCTGCGCGACGCCATGGTTCAGGCCGGCGACGAGGCTGCGCGCCTGCAAGCGGAGACCGCTCCGGCGCTGGTCGGGGCCATGGTCCAGGTCCGCGAGGCCGCAGCCCATGCCGCCGACCGTGCGCGCGAGGCGATCGGCAATGTCATTCCCGAGGGTGCCCAGCGCCTGTCTGCCGAGACCCGCGACGCCCTCGAGCAGGCCATCCAGAGCAGCATCCGCGATCAACTGGGTTCGGTCGAGCAGGTCGCAGCCCGTGCGGTGGAGGCGGCTCGGGCCGCGTCCGACCGCCTAACGGCGCAGATGTTGACGATCGGCCAGACCGCCAGCGCACTTGAGACGCACATTGAGAAGAGCCAGGAAGCGAGCCGGGCGGCGGATAGCGAAGCCTTTGCGCGGCGTACCGCGATGCTCATCGATTCGCTACATTCGGCGTCGATCGACATCGGCAAGATCCTGTCGACAGAGGTCGATGATCGCAGCTGGCAGGAATATCTCAAGGGCGACCGGGGCGTGTTCACCCGTCGCGCCGTCCGGCTGCTCGGCCCAGCCGACCAGCGGGCGCTGGCCGCCCATTACGACAGCGACCGGGAGTTCCACGGTGCGGCCGACCGCTACGTTGCGGATTTCGAGGCGATGCTCCGCCGGGTGTTGGGCGAACGCGATGGTGGGCCGCTGGCGATCACGCTGATGAGCAGCGACATGGGCAAGCTGTATGCCGCGCTCGGCCAATTGGTCGCAAGCCGCCGCTAGGACGGGTTGTAGAAGTCGAGGTCGGCGGCAGTGATCCAGCCGCCGACGTAATTGGCGTAGTAGAAGGCGAAACCGATTGCGGCGGCGGCGGCGCTGATCGCCAAATGGCGCTTCAGGTCGAAGCGGTGGGGTGCGCTCTCGGCCTGGCCGGGCACCTGCTCCACCCCGGCTTCCTCGCTGGTGCGAACTCCGAACGGGAGCAGCAAAAAGGCCACGCCGACGAAGAACAGGAAGTAGACGGCCAGCGCCGACTGCCACCTCATGCGCGGACCACCAGCACCTCTACGATCGGCTTCTTGCCGGTCCAGACGGTGGCGCAGCGGCGAACAGCCAGGCGGATGTTCTCGCAAAACTTGTCCGGCTGAACGCCCGGTTCAACCGCTCGGGCGGCGGTATCGACCGCATCACGAATGAAGTCGTCGCGGTCAGATTCGACTGGCAGGCCGATGGGACGGACCACAGGTTCGCCCACCAGTCGGCCGCTGGCGTTCACCGCCAGACTAACCGCAACGATGCCTTGCTGAGCTAGCTTGCGCCGCTCGTTCATGGTCGCACCGCCTGCCGGCAGAATCACGTCGCCGTCCAGCACGAGCTTGCCAATCCTGGTCTCGCTTACCTTTCGAGGCTCCCCGGGCGCAAGGCGGACGATGTCGCCATCCTTTTGAAACAGGGCCTTGGGAATGCCGCTTTCGAGGCCGAGCCGCGCCTGCGCGCGGAGGTGCCGCGCTTCGCCATGCACCGGGACGAGCACTTGCGGCCGGATCCAGCCGTACATTTCGCGCAGCTCGGGGCGCCCGGGGTGACCGGAAACGTGGACATGGGCCTGACGGTCGGTCACGGTGACCACGCCGAGGTCGCTCAGCTGATTCATGATCCGGCCGACCGCCACCTCGTTGCCGGGGATCTGGCGCGACGAGAAGATCACCGTGTCGTTTACGCCGAGCTTGACCTCGTGCTGGCCTGTCGCGATGCGGCCGAGCGCCGCGCGCGGCTCGCCCTGGCCGCCCGTGGCGATGACCAGCAATTCGCGCCGCGGCAGACGCATGGCCTCGTCGTAACGGACGGGTTCCGGAAAGTCCCGGAGGTAGCCGGCGGCCTTGGCCACCTTTAGGTTACGTTCAACGGAGCGGCCCGCGATGGCCACGCGTCGTCCAGTTTCGGTGGCCACCCGGCCAAGCGTATCCAACCGGGCGACGTTGGAAGCGAAGGTCGTGACCAGCACCCGACCGGGTGCTTCGCCAACGGTCTGGATCAGGCCCGGCACCACGTCGGCTTCCGAACCCGCGACCTGTTCGGTAAAGGCGTTGGTGGAATCGGACACCAGCGCCAGGATGCCAAGGTCGCCGACGCCGCGCAGGACGTCGTCGACCGTCGGATTGCCGAGCACCGGAGTGCGGTCGATCTTCCAATCGCCCGTGTGGAACACGCGGCCGTGCGGCGTCTCAATGAGCAGCCCGTTGGCCTCCGGAATGGAGTGTGCAAGCGGCACGTAGCGGACCCGGAACGGATCCAGCTCGAGTTCGGCCCCTGGCTCGACGATTCGCAGCCGCACCTGACCGGTCAGCCCTTCCTCCTCCAGCTTGCGGGCGATTAGGCCGGCGGTGAAGGCCGTGGCGTAGATCGGCACCTTGAGATCGGCGGCGAGGTACGGGATCGCACCGATATGGTCCTCGTGGCCGTGGGTGATGACCAAGCCGACAAGGTCGCGCTTGCGTTCCTCGATGAAGTCGAGGTCGGGCAGCGTCAGCTCGATGCCCGGCAGCTCGGGATCACCGAAGCTGAGGCCGCAGTCGATCATCAGCCACTTGCCGCGGCAGCCGTAAAGGTTGACGTTCATCCCGATCTCGCCGGACCCGCCGAGCGCAAGGAAAAGCAGTTCGTCGCCTGGTGTCATTCTGATCCTGTCCATGCCGATCACCGGGTTGACCGGTGAGGATGTGATTCAGCCGTGGTGAGTTAGGCGCGAACGAAGAACGGCTGGATCGCTTCGCTGCGCTCGGAATGACGTTCAGGCGGCGGAAATGCTCCGCTGCCACAACAGGGCGAGCCCATGGATGGTGAGGTCCGGCTCGACCGCGTCGAACACCGATGTGTGGCGCTGGAACAGGGTCGCAAGGCCACCCGTGGCGATGGTGGTGACCGGGCGGCCGATCTCCGCCTTGACCCGTACCAGCAAACCTTCGATCATCGCCACATAGCCCCAGTAGATGCCGGTCAGCATCTGGCTTTGGGTGGTCCGGCCGATGACCGAGTTGGTCGGGGGCGTTTCGATCGCGATCCGAGGCAGCTTCGCTGCCGCGGCGACCAGCGCGTCGAGGCTGAGATTGATGCCCGGAGCGATGATCCCGCCCTTGTAGGCGCCGGTGAAGTCCACGACGTCGAAGGTGGTGGCGGTGCCGAAGTCGATCACGACTAAGTCGCCCGAGTGCTTGGCGTGGGCGGCGATGACGTTGAGCGCCCGGTCGGCGCCGACGTTGTGCGGCTCGTCAACGTCAAGCCGGATCGGCCAGGCGGCCTGGCCCTGCCCCGCAACCAGCGCCTGTTGGTGGAAATATTTGCTGGCGAGGACCTGAAGGTTGTGAAGAGCCCGGGGAACGACCGTGCCGATGATCACCCCGCTGACGTCGGCCGGGCCGTAGCCTTCGAGCGCGAGCAGCTGGTGGAGCCAGACGGCGTATTCATCGGCTGTTCGCCGAGGATCGGTAGCAATCCGCCAACGGGCGCGAATGCTGCCGTCCCCGTCGACCAGGGCGAAGACCAGGTTGGTGTTTCCGGCATCGACAGCGAGCAGCATGGTCGTTCAGCCCAGCATTACGTCGGCGGCACGAATGACACGGACTTCGCCCGAACCCAAGCGCAGCTTGAGCGCGCCATCGGGCTCAAGGCCGGCGAACTCGCCCGCCAGAACGTCGCCGTCGCCGGGGTTGACGGTGAGGCGCGCGCCGACCGGATGCGCGCTTTCCAGCCACAGGCCGATCAAGGCGGGCAGGTCGTCCCGCCAGCGCTGCAGTTCGCGGGCGAAGGCGGCGGCGAGTAACGGGGCAAATGCCTGGGGGCTGACCAGGGCAACCGGCGCGAGTGCGGCGGTGTTCCGGTCCGGTAATTCCGGAGCTTGGGCGAGGTTCACCCCGAAACCAGCCACCACCTTGTCGCCGCTCCGTTCAAGCAAGATGCCAGCGAGCTTGCCGCGCCCGAGTAGCACGTCGTTAGGCCATTTCAGCATCAGGCCGGTCGCGGGAGCCGCCAACTCGACAGCGCGGATCAGACCCACGCCGGCCACCAGCGCGAGGCTCGGCGACGGCGGATCGGCGGGCCTGAGTTGGACGATTGTGGAACCGTGGAAGTTGCCGGTCGGGCTACGCCACTCGCGGCCATGGCGGCCCCGCCCCTGCTGCTGGACCGCAGCAATCAGCCATTCGCCTTCAGCCGCTCCAACCCCCGCCGCCAGGTCGCTGTTGGTGGACCCGGTCCGCTCGACGAACCGCAGAGGGCTCAGAAGATGCTCGCCGCGTTGGCGGCCAGGCGACCGAGCGGGTTGATCAGCAAGTAGCCAAGCGGGCTGACGAACAGCGCGCAAGCAACGATCAGGGCGGTCTGGACCGGCTCGCGAACCCGCATAAAAGCGGCGGCGGGCTCGTCGAAATACATGATTTTGACAATCTTGAGGTAATAGTACGCGCCGACCACCGTCAGCACCGCAGCGGCGATGGCCAAGGGCAGCAGGCCGGCGTCGACGGCGGCGTTGAACACCATCAGCTTGGGCCAGAAGCCGAACAGCGGCGGAATTCCGGCCAGGCTGAACATGAACATGGCAAGGGCCAAGGCCAGCAGCGGCTGGGTCTGCGACAGGCCCGAAAGGCTGGCCATGCTTTCCAGCGGACGGCCGTCGGCATCGCGCATCCGCAGCACGCACAGGAAGGCGCCCAGCGTCATCACCACGTAAACGGCCGAGTAGAACAGCACGGCCTGCGCGCCCCCCTGCCCGCCCGCGGCGAGGCCGACGAGGGCAAAGCCGACGTTGTTGATCGACGAATAGGCCAGCAGCCGCTTGATGTTGGTCTGGCCGTAGGCAGCGACTGCGCCGAGAACGATCGAGGCCAGCGCGGCGAAGATCACGATCTGGCGCCACTGGTCCGTGGCGGGTCCCAAGGCATCGAGGCAGACGCGGGTGCCGAGCAGGACCGCGGCAATCTTGGGACCGGACGCGAAGAAGGCGGTAACAGGGGTCGGCGCGCCCTCGTAGACGTCGGGCGTCCACATGTGGAACGGCACGGCCGCGATCTTGAACGCAATGCCCGCGAGCGTGAACGCCAGGCCGGCGATCAGGCCGAAGCCGATGGCGCCGCCCGCAAAGGCAGCCGAGATGCCGGTGAAGCCGGTCGAGCCGGTAAAGCCGTAGAGCAGCGAGATGCCGTAAAGCAGGATGCCCGAGGCCAGACCGCCAAGGACGAAATATTTCAGCCCCGCCTCGGCCGAGCGCGCATCGTGGCGGCGGTATGAGGCCAGAACGTAGGCCGACAGGCTCTGCAGTTCGAGGCCGATGTAGAGCATCATCAGGTCGGTCGCGGAAACCATCACGCTGGCCCCGATGGCGGACAGAATAATCAGCACCGGATATTCGGCGCCGTGCTCGAATTCGCGGTCGAACCAGCCGTGGGCCATGATCACGGCGACTGCCGCCGACAGGAAGATGATCAGCTTGCCGAAGGCGGCGAAGCCGTCGGCCGCGAACATCCCGCCGAAGATACGACCGCTGTCCTGCGGGGCGCCGACCAGCGCCAGGCAGGCGCCGAGCAGGGCGGCGACCGCCAGCCAGTGCGTTGCGGCCGAGCCGCGGCGGGCAAAGGCGGCGACCAGCATCAGCGCGATGGCGGCGACGCCGAGGATCAACTCGGGAAGGATCGGGGCGATGTTACCCATCAGTGGGCGGCCTCCCCGCCGCCATGTTCGGAAGTGGCGGCCGCAGCGACTACTGGGGTGCCGCGCGCCGGACGGCTGTCGCCAGCCGGCGACACCCGCTCGATCCGGGCGAGCAGCCGGCCGACGTCGGCCCGCATCGGCGCCATGAAGCTTTCGGGATATATGCCCATCCACAGCACCACGAAGGCGATCGGCGCCAGCAGCAGCCACTCGCGGCCGTTCAGGTCGGTCATCGCCTTGGCCTCGGCGGTGCGGGCCTCGCCGTAGCTGATCCGCCAGTAGAGGTAGAGCATGTAAGCGGCGCCCAGGATGATGCCTGTGGTGGCGAAGATCGCCGCCCAGGTCGACAGCTCGTAGGTGCCCATCATGGCTAGAAATTCACCAACGAAGCCGCTGGTCCCGGGCAGTCCGACAGCGGCCATGGTGAACAGCAAAAATAGCAGGGCGTAGCCCGGCATGTTGTTGGCCAGGCCGCCGTAACGGGCGATCTCCCGCGTGTGCATCCGGTCGTAGATCACGCCGACGCACAGGAACAGCGCGCCGGACACCAGACCGTGGCTGAGCATCACGATCAGCCCGCCTTCGATGCCCTGCCGGTTGAAGGCGAACAGGCCGAAGGTGACGAACGCCATGTGGGCAACCGAGGAATAAGCGATCAGCTTCTTCATGTCGGCCTGCACCAGCGCGACGAGGCTGGTGTAGACGATCGCGATCGAACTGAGGATGTAGACCAGCGGCCACAACTCTGCGCTCGCATCGGGGAACATCGGGAGGGAGAAGCGGATGAAGCCATAGCCGCCCATTTTGAGCAGCACGCCGGCCAGGATGACGGAGCCGGCGGTCGGAGCCTGGACGTGGGCGTCGGGCAGCCAAGTGTGGACCGGCCACATCGGCATCTTGACTGCGAAGCTGGCGAAGAAGGCCAGCCACAGCCAATATTGCAGGCCGGGCGCGATGTCGTAGGCCATGAGGGTCGGGATGTCGCCGGTGCCCGCGGTGGCGATCATCACCAGCATGGCGACCAGCATCAGCACCGAGCCGAACAGGGTATAGAGGAAGAACTTGTAGCTGGCCTTGATCCGCTCAACGCCACCCCAGACTCCGATGATCAGGTACATCGGGATGAGGCCACCTTCGAAGAAGATGTAGAACAGCAGCAGGTCCTGGGCTGAGAAGACGCCGATCATCAGCGACTCCATCAGCAGAAAGCCCGCCATATATTCCGGCACCCGGCGCTCGATCGAACGCCAGCTGGCGCCGATGCAGATCGGCATCAGGAACACGCTGAGCATGATCAGCATCAGCGCGATGCCATCGATGCCGAGCGCCCAATTGAGGTAGGGGCCGCCCACCGGCACCCGCTCCACATATTGCCACTGCGGCCCGGCGGAATTGAACCCGGCCCACAGGAGCAGCCCAAGGCCGAACAGCGCCAGGGTCGCCACCAGCGCAATCCAGCGGGCCGTCTCCGCCCGCACGAATAAGCAGGCCACCGCCGCCAGCAGCGGCAGGAAGATCATGACGGAGAGAATGGGGAAACCGGTCACTTGGCGACCTGCATGATGGCCCAGGTCGCAACGGCCACCAGGCCGAGCAGCATCACAAAGGCGTAGCTGTTAAGGTAACCCGACTGGATCCGGGCGGTGATGCGATTGCCGACGCCGACCGCATAAGCCGCGCCGTGCGGCCCGAAACGATCAATCGTCTGCTCGTCACCACGATGCCAGAACAGTCGGCCAAACCACAAGGACGGGCGGATGAAGATGAGGTCGTAGAGCTCGTCGAAGTACCACTTCTTCATCAGGAAGGTGTGGAGCGCCCCGGTCGCTCCAACCACTCGGGACGGCGCGGAAGGATCGCGGATGTAGTTGTTCCAGGCGATCAGGAAGCCGAGGATCATGACGGCCGCAGGGGTGAGTTTCACCCACAGCGGAACCTCGTGCATGGCGTGAGCCAGGTGTTCGTTGAAGTGGAGGCTGCCACGCCAGAACTCGGGCGCGCCCTCCGGGCTGATGAACCAATGCTCGAAGGCGACGCCGGCGAACACCGCGCCGAGGCTGAGCACGCCGAGCGGCACCAGCATGGTCCATGGGCTCTCGTACGGGTGATAACCTGCAGTGCCGACCGGCGGATGGGCCGTGGAGTGGCTGCTGTCGCCATGCTCCTCGTCCGGATGGTCGTGGTGGTCGCCGTGGACCGCGTGCTGGATGTGCTCGCTGCCGGCCCACCGCGCCTGGCCGAAGAAGGTCAGGAAGATCAGCCGCCAGCTGTAGAAGGCCGTGAGCAGCGCCGCAAAGGCCCCGATGAAGAAGGCGACATTGCCGTGCACGGTGCCACTGGCAAAAGCGCTCTCGAGGATCGCGTCCTTGGAGTAGAAGCCGGCGAAGCCGAACACGCCAAGCACGCCCACGCCGGTGATCGCCAGCGTTCCCAGGACCATCGCCCAGAAGGTGAACGGGATCTCCTTCCGCAGCGCGCCGTAGTAACGCATGTCCTGTTCGTGGTGCATGGCATGGATGACCGAACCGGCACCAAGGAACAGCAGCGCCTTGAAGAAGGCGTGGGTGAACAGGTGGAACATGGCAGCCGAGTAAGCGCCGACGCCGGCCGCGAAGAACATGTAACCAAGCTGACTGCAGGTCGAATAAGCGATCACCCGCTTGATGTCGTTCTGCACCACGCCGACGGTGGCGGCGAAGATTGCGGTGGCGGCGCCGACGTAGGTGACGACGGCGAGTGCGGTATGCGACTGTTCGAACATCGGCGACAGGCGGCAGACCATGAACACGCCGGCCGTCACCATGGTGGCGGCGTGGATCAGCGCGCTGACCGGCGTGGGGCCTTCCATCGCGTCCGGCAGCCAGGTGTGCAGGCCGAGCTGGGCCGACTTGCCCATCGCGCCGACGAACAGCAGCAGGCACAGCAGGGTCATAGTATCGACCCGCAGGCCGGCAAAGCCGATAGTCGCGCCGGCCATCGACGGCGCGGCGGCGAGGATCGCCGGGATCGACACGGTGCCGAACACCAGGAAGGTGCCGAAGATGCCGAGGCTGAAGCCGAAATCGCCGACCCGGTTGACCACGAACGCCTTCATCGCGGCCGCGTTGGCGGACGGCTTGTAGTACCAGAAACCGATCAGCAGGTAGGAGGCGAGGCCCACCCCTTCCCAGCCGAAGAACAACTGGATCAGGCTGTCGGCCGTGACCAGCATCAGCATGGCGAAGGTGAACAGCGACAGATAGGCGAAGAAGCGCGGCTGGCTGGGGTCCTCGGCCATGTAGCCCCAGCTATAGAGGTGCACCAAGCTGGACACGGTGGTGATCACCACCAGCATCACCGCTGTCAACGCGTCGACCCGCAGCGACCAATCCACCTGGAGATCGCCCGAACTGATCCAGTGGAGCACCGGCACGACCTGTGCCTCAGCCCCGCCAGACAGGAAGGAGATGAAGATCGGCCAGGCCAGCAGCGCCGAGACGAACAGCGCGCCGGTTGTAATCAGCTTCGCCGGGGTGTTGCCGATGAGGCGGCCGCCCAGGCCAGCAACGATGGCAGCCAGCAGCGGCAGGAAAACGAGGGGGACGATCGGGTGCATGGCTTATCCGCGCATCTGGTCGGCGGCGTCGATGGCGATGGTGCCGCGACGGCGGAAGAAGATCACCATGATGGCGAGGCCGATCGCCGCTTCCGCCGCGGCGACGGTCAGCACGAACATGGCGAACACCTGGCCCTTAAGGTCGCCGAGATAGGCGCTGAACGCGACCAGGTTGAGGTTCACGGCTAGCAGCAGCAGCTCGATGCACATCAGCATCAGAATGACGTTACGGCGATTGAGGAAGATGCCGAGCACGCCGATCACGAACAGGATGGCGGCGACGGTCAGGTAGTGCGCAAGGCCGATCACAGCGACACCCCCTCGCCGACCGGCGGCTTGGCCATCTTGATGGCGTTTTCCGGCCGACGGCGGATCTGGCGCGAAGCGTTCTGGCCGCGCGCGTCACCGCGGCTGCGGTGGGTCAGCACGATGGCGCCGATCATGGCCACCAGCAGGATCAGGCCGGCGAGTTCGAATGGAAGCAGGTACTGGCTGTAGAGCATCGTCCCCAGCGCCTCGATATTCGGTACCGCGTTGGCCGGGGGAGCGCCGTTCGCATGGGCAAAGGCCGGGCCCGCACTGTAGGCCGAGATGGCGATCACGATTTCCGCCAGCAGGACCAATGCGATCAGCAGGCCAAACGGCAGGTTGCGGTTGAAGCCGGAGCGCAGCTGCGAAAAGTCGATGTCGAGCATCATCACGACGAACAGGAACAGCACGGCGACCGCGCCGACGTAGACGATGACCAGCAGCATTGCGATGAACTCGGCACCGGTCAGCAGCATCAGCCCGGCCGCGTTGAAGAAGCCCAGGATCAGCCACAACACGCTGTGCACCGGGTTGCGGGCGAAGATCACCAGCACGGCCGAGCCGATGGTCAGCGTCGCGAACAGGTAAAAGGCGATAAGTGCAATCATAGGGGGTTGGCGGGCCGCTTAACGGTAGGCCGCGTCCGCGGCAAGGTTGGCGGCAATGGCCTGTTCCCAGACGTCCCCGTTCGCAAGCAGCTTGGCCTTGTCGTAGAGCAGCTCCTCGCGAGTTTCTGTGGAAAACTCCAGATTGGGACCCTCGACGATGGCGTCCACCGGGCAAGCCTCGGCGCACAGGCCGCAGTAGATGCACTTGGTCATGTCGATGTCGTAGCGGGTGGTCCGCCGCGAGCCATCCTCGCGCGGTTCCGCCTCGATGGTGATCGCCAGCGCGGGGCAGACCGCTTCGCACAGCTTGCAGGCGATGCAGCGCTCTTCACCGTTCGGGTACCTGCGAAGCGCATGTTCACCGCGAAAGCGCGGCGACATGGGCAGTTTCTCGTAGGGATAATTGATCGTCGCCTTGGGCTTGAAGAAATACTTCAGGGTCAGGGCGTGACCCTTCACCAGCTCCCACAAGGTGAACGACTTAACGAAGTGAGTAACGGCGTTCATGCCGGTCAGGCTCCATAGCGGGTGAGCATCAGCCACCCGGATACGAGGACAACAAAGGTGAGCGAAAGCGGCAGGAAGATCTTCCAGCCCAGCCGCATCAGCTGATCGTAGCGGTACCTCGGCACGGTCGCGCGGACCCAGCCGAAGATGAAAAAGAACAGCATCATCTTAATGAGCAGCCAGATGATGCCGGGGATGGCGTAGAGCGGTGCCCAGTTCACCGGCGGCAGGAATCCACCCCAGAACAGGATGGAGTTCAGCGCGCACATCAGAATGACGTTGCCATATTCGCCGAGCCAGAACAGCGCAAAACTCATCGAGCTGTACTCGGTCTGGAAACCGGCAACGAGCTCGCTCTCGGCCTCAGTCAGGTCGAAGGGCGTGCGGAAGGTCTCGGCCATGGACGAGATCAGGAACACCACCGCCATCGGGAACAGCAGCGGATTGAAGCCGAAGCCGTTCAAGATGCCGAAGATGTTGCCACGCTGCGCCTCGACAATGCCGGTCATGTTGAAAGTGCCGGCGTAAAGCACGACCGTGATCAGCACGAAGCCGATCGAAACTTCGTAGCTGACCATCTGCGCGGCGGCGCGCAGGGCCGAGTAGAACGGGTATTTGGAGTTGGACGACCAGCCGGCAATGATCACGCCGTAGACGCCAAGCGAGCTGGCCGCGAGGATGTAGAGCAGGCCGACGTTGATGTTGGCCAGCACCACCCCCGTCTGAAACGGCACCACCGCCCACACGATCAGCGCCACGGTGAAGCTGATGATCGGCGCCAACAGGAACAGGCCCTTGTTCGCGCTGGTCGGGACAATGGTTTCCTTGAGGAACACCTTGAGGCCGTCCGCGAAGCTCTGCAACAGGCCGAACGGGCCGACCACGTTGGGCCCGCGGCGAAGCGCCATGGCGGCCCAGATCTTGCGCTCGGCATAGATGATCATCGCCACCGCCAGCATCAGCGGCAGGGCGATGGCCAGAATGCCGATGAGCATGGAAAAGAACCATGCCCATTCGAAGCTGGCGCCGTGAGACTGGAAGAAAGCGGTCACTCGGCGGCCTCCGCGAAGGTCTGGCCGTGGACCAGTTCCTCGCTGCAGCGGTGCATGGTCGGGCTCGCCCGCGTGATGGCATTGGTCAGGTAGAAGTCCTTGATCGGCAACGTTACTGGGCCGCTGGCCGTGGCGGCGAGGCTCGGCGGCGACCAGGGCAGGTCGATCAGGCCGTCGCGGCCAAGCCCGGGCACTTGCGCGATCATCGCGGCCCGCAGCTGGTCGAAGCGGTCGAACGGCAGCGGCCGGCCGATGAGGTCGGAGACGGCGCGGAAAATGGTCCAGTCCTCGCGCGCTTCGCCGGGCGGGAAGCTGGCCTTTTCGCCGCGTTGTACCCGGCCTTCCAGATTGACCCAGGTGCCGTGCTTCTCGGTGTAGGCGGCGGCGGGCAGGATCAGGTCGGCGTGGCGTGCGCCGGCGTCGCCGTGGTGGCCGATGTAGACCTTGTAGGCTTGCGCGAAGCGGGTCGGCGCGACTTCATCGGCGCCGAGCAGCAGCACCAGCTGGGGCGCGGCGGCTTCGATGTCGGCCAGGCCGCCCTTCTGTGCGTAGCCCAGCAGCAATCCGGCCATTCGGCTGGCCGCGGTGTGAAGGACGTTGAAGCCGTTCCAGCCCTCGCGAACAAGATTCAGGCTGCCGACCAGTCCGAGACTCGCGCCCAGGCCGCCCGCCGCCAAAGCGCCGGGGCCCACGATCACGGCGGGACGCTCGGCCGCGGCGAAGGCTTCGAGCACATGGCCCGGCAGTGACCCGAGCAAGCCGAGATCGTCGCCGATGTTGGTCGCCGGAAAGGCGAGATCGGCCATCGGACCGATCGAGAACACCTTGGCGCCGCCGCGGTTCACGGCCTTGCGGATGCGCGTATTAACCAGCAGCGCTTCCCAGCGCGGGTTGGAGCCGACCAGCAGGATGACGTCGGCCGTTTCGATGCCAGCGATGGTTGAGTTGAACGCCACGGCCGACAGCGAGCTGACGTCATAGTCCATGCCGCCCTGCCGGCCCTCGAGCAGGGTCGACCCCTGCCCTTGAAGCAGCTGCTTGGCAGCAAACATGGTCTCGGCATCGAGCAGGTCGCCGGCAATTGCCGCCACTTTCGGTCCGGCGTCCTGCAGGCGATCCGCGAAGATGTGCAGCGCTTCGGTCCAGTCGGTGGCCTGGAGCTTGCCTTCGACCCGCACCCAGGGGCGGTCGAGCCGGTTGCGGACCAGCGCGTCGGCGTGGTGCCGCGTCTTGTCGCTGATCCACTCCTCGTTCACATCCTCGTTGATGCGAGGCAGGATGCGCATCACTTGCGGTCCGCGCAGGTCGAAGCGGATGTTGCAGCCGACCGCGTCCATGACGTCGATCCCGGGCACCTTGCGCAGCTCCCACGGGCGCACCTCGAAGCTCTGTGGCGCCTGCAGCAGCGCGCCGACCGGACACAGGTCCGCCAGGTTGCCGCTGAGTTCGCTGGTCAGCGCGCGTTCGAGGTAGGCGGTGATCTGCAGGTCTTCGCCCCGATAGAGCAGGCCGACTTCGGGCGTACCGGCAACTTCCTCGGCGAACCGCACGCAGCGGGTGCACTGGATGCAGCGGGTCATGGCCGTCCTGATGATCGGGCCCATGTACTTGTCGTCGACCGAGCGCTTGTTCTCGTTAAAGCGCGACATGCTGCGGCCGTAGGCCATGGCCTGGTCCTGCAGGTCGCATTCGCCGCCCTGGTCGCAGATCGGGCAGTCGAGCGGGTGGTTGATGAGCAGGAACTCCATCACCCCTTCGCGCGCCTTCTTGACCATGGCGGTGTCGGTGCGGATCACCTGGTTGTCGGCCGCCGGCAGCGCGCAGCTGGCCTGGGGCTTGGGCGGTCCGGGCGCGACCTCGACCAGGCACATGCGGCAGTTGCCGGCGATGCTCAGCCGCTCATGGTAGCAGAAACGCGGGATCTCCTTGCCGGCAAGCTCACAGGCCTGCAGCACGGTCGCGCCCGCGGGTACTTCAATTTCCTGTCCGTCGACGGTGACCTTGGGCATTACTTTAATCCACCATTGCGCGCCACCGCGGCCCGGTAGGCACCTTCGGCTAGAAAGCCGCGCAGAAACATCTTGTGCATGCGCAAATCGAGTCCTCTGGGAACGCACCCCGCAATCGCTGACACCAACGCCTGAAAAGCTGCGGCTTCGTCAGAGGTGGCCACGTCCGCCGATAGCAGCTCTGCGACACCGCTTGGATTAGCCGTCGCAACGCACTGCCCTACGTCATTCAGTACCACCGCCCGACGGACTTCCGGATCCAGCTTGGCAAGCTGCTCATTGGTCTGATCCAGATAGATCCCAGCAGGCTTATGCTTCAGCTTGGCAGTTCCGCTGGCGTTGAAATCGAACTCGTAGAGGTACTCAGCGAACATTCCGCGCATCGCAGAGCGCGGAAAAGACGGAGTTTCGTTTCCGCAACCACTGAAACGCGCAAGACCGGAGACTAACCTCAAGTCCTTGGCTGAGCCAGGGAGGTTGGCCAAAAGCGGCGTTGAGACCGCAAAGGCTCCGACGCAACCGCCATAACTTGCGACTTTGCGAAGCGCGGACGGCGTCTTCGGAAAGCTAGAGTGTCCGCCCTTCGCCGCATCCATCTTCCTCATGACGCTGACATCTTGCGCAGCAACCGGTGCCGCCGACAAAGTTGCAAGAAGCCCGGCTACTATGAGCTTGACGAGGCGCCTCACTCCGCCGCCTCCAGCATTCCGCCGCCATTCCGTTCGGCGATGCGGCGTTCGAGTTCGGGGCGGAAGTGGCGGATGAGGCCCTGGATCGGCCAAGCGGCGGCGTCGCCCAAGGCGCAGATGGTGTGGCCTTCGACCTGCTTGGTGACGTCATGCAGCCGGTCGATCATGTCCACCGAGGCATCGCCCTCGCGCAGGCGTTCCATGATGCGCCACATCCAGCCGGTGCCTTCGCGGCAGGGCGTGCACTGGCCGCAGCTCTCGTGCTTGTAGAAGTAGCTCAGCCGGGCGATCGCGCGGACGATGTCGGTCGACTTGTCCATCACGATCACCGCCGCGGTGCCGAGGCCGGACCCAAGCGCCTTGAGCCCGTCGAAGTCCATCGGCGCGTCCATGATCTCGGCCGCCGGTACCAGCGGAACCGAAGACCCGCCCGGGATCACGGCCAGCAGATTGTCCCAGCCGCCGCGAATGCCGCCGCAGTGGCGTTCGATCAGCTCGCGGAAGGAGATCGACATGCTCTCCTCGACCACGCACGGCGTGTTCACATGGCCGCTGATCTGGAACAGCTTGGTGCCTTCGTTCTTGGGATTGCCAAAGCCAGCGAACCAGGCGGCGCCCCGGCGCAAGATAGTGGGCACGACGGCGATCGACTCGACGTTGTTGACCGTGGTCGGGCAGCCATAAAGGCCTGCCCCGGCCGGAAACGGCGGTTTCAGGCGCGGTCGGCCCTGCTTGCCTTCGAGACTTTCCAGCATCGCCGTTTCTTCGCCGCAGATGTAGGCGCCGGCGCCGCGATGGACGAACAGGTCGAAATCGTAGCCGGACCCGGCCGCGTTCTTGCCGAGCAGGCCGGCGGCGTAGGCCTCCTTGACCGCCCGCTCGAGCGCCGCCGCTTCCTCGATGAACTCGCCGCGAACGTAGATATAGGAGGCCCGGGCGCGCATCGCGAAGCCGGCGATCAGTGCACCTTCGACCAGCTTGTGCGGGTCGTGGCGCAGGATCTCGCGGTCCTTGCAGCTGCCGGGTTCGGACTCGTCGGCGTTGATGACCAGGAAGTTGGGCTTACCCGGCTTGGGCTCCTTGGGCATGAAGCTCCACTTCATGCCGGTCGGGAAGCCCGCCCCGCCTCGCCCGCGCAGACCCGACGCCTTGATCTCGTCAATGATCTTGTCGGGACCAAGCGCGATCAGTGCCTTGGTGTCGTCCCAGTCACCACGGGCCTGCGCCGCCTTTAAATCGGGCGACTGGAAGCCGTAAACGTTGGTGAAGATGCGGTCCTTGTCCGCCAGGGGCCCGGTATAGCCCATCAGACGCCACCTTGAGATAGGAAGTAGATCACGGCCAGCACGATCAGCGCGATAACACCAAACTTCACCAGCCCGGCGACAAAGCGGAAGGCGAGAAAGGCGGCGATCAGTGCGACGATGATGACGACCAGGCTCACGCGCCTTCACCTGCCGTTGCCGCTGCGGGCCCATCCCACTGCGGACGGTAATCGTAGTTGCGCTCGGCCATCTTCTTGAGGCTGGTCGGACCGCCCTGGGGGGAGCTGGTCCGCCGGTCGACCTGTGGGCCGGGCTTGACCGGCTGGCCCGAAGCAAGCGCGTCGAGGACAACGCCCATGCTCTCCTCGGTCAGGTCCTCGAAATTGTCGTCGTTGATCTGGACCATCGGCGCGTTGGCGCAGGCGCCCAGGCACTCGACCTCCGTCAGGGTGAACAGACCATCGGGCGTCGTATAGCCCTTCTTGATGCCGCGCTTCTCGCAGGCGGCGAGCACATCGTCCGAGCCGCGCAGCAGGCACGGCGTCGTTCCGCACAGCTGGACGTGATACCTTCCGACCGGCACGAGGTTGTACATGGTGTAGAAGCTGGCGACCTCCATCGCCCGCATGGGCGGCATGGCGCACTCCGCAGCGACGAATTCGATCACCGGAATCGGCAGCCAGCCTTGGGTGACGGTCTCCTCGCCGACCTGCCGCTGGGCGAGGTCGAGCAGCGGCATGACGGCGGACTGCTTGCGACCGTCCGGATAACGGGCGAGGATCTCCTCGGCCCGGGCGCGATGCCTGGAGTCCCAGGCGAACCCACCCCAGCGCTCGCGCAGCTCGGGTACATCGGGCGCGAAGTGACGCTCGGCCATTACCGGTCGCACTCCCCGAACACGATGTCCATCGCGCCAAGCACGGCGGTGGTGTCGGCCAGCATGTGGCCCTTCAACATAAAGTCCATCGCCTGCAGGTGGGAGAAAGCGGTCGGCCGGATCTTGCAGCGGTAGGGCTTGTTGGTGCCGTCGCTAACCAGGTAGACGCCGAACTCGCCCTTGGGGCTTTCGGTAGCGACATAGACTTCGCCGGCCGGCACGTGGAAGCCCTCGGTGTAGAGCTTGAAGTGGTGGATCAGCGCTTCCATCGACTGCTTCATCTCGGCGCGCTTGGGCGGAAACACCTTGCGGTCAGCGGTGCCGATCGGGCCTTCGGGCATTTCCTGCAGACACTGGCGGGCGATGCGCCAGCTCTGCCGCACTTCTTCCACCCGGACCATGAAGCGGTCGTAGCAATCGCTCTGGGTTCCGACCGGAACGTCGAAATCCATTCGGTCGTAGACTTCATAGGGCTGCGACTTGCGGATGTCCCATGGGATGCCAGTGGCGCGGATCATCGGGCCCGAAAATCCCCAGGCGATCGCGTCCTCGCGGCTCACGATGCCGATGTCGACGTTGCGTTGCTTGAAGATGCGGTTGTCGGCAACAAGGCTGATCGCGTCTTCGAACAGCTTTAGCCGATTATCAAGGAACTCGCCGATGTGGTTGAGAACCTTGGGCGAAATATCCTGGTGGACGCCGCCAACGCGGAAGTAATTGGCATGCATCCGCGCGCCCGAGACCATCTCGTAGATCTGCATCAGGTCTTCACGCAGCTCGAACAGCCACAGGTTGGGAGTCATCGCTCCCACGTCCATGACGTGCGAGCCAAGGTTGAGCATGTGGTTCTTGATGCGGGTGAGCTCCGCCATCAGCACCCGGATGTATTGGGCGCGAGTGGGGATTTCGAGGCCCATCAGCTTCTCGATGGCGAGCACAAAGCTATGCTCCATGCACATCGGGGAGCAGTAATCGAGCCGATCGAAGTAAGGGATCGCTTGGGCGTAGGTCTTGTACTCGATCAGCTTCTCGGTGCCGCGGTGAAGCAGCCCGACGTGCGGGTCGACGCGCTCGACGATCTCGCCGTCCAGTTCCATGATCAACCGCAGCACGCCGTGGGCGGCCGGATGCTGGGGGCCGAAGTTAATGGTGTAGTTGCGGATCGTCTCGTCGCCAGCGTTCTGGTCACCAGCCTCAGGCATGACGTTGACCTCGACCTGGCGGGTGCCGCGCTGGCGGTCGGCGACCATCGGGTCGATCTCGTCGGGGATGGTAGTGGCCATTACTGCGCCTCTCCGCTGTCACGGGTGACGTTAGGGCTGTCGGGCACCGGCTGGTCGATGTCGGTCTTGACCCCGCCGACTTGTGCCGCCTTCGCGCCGTTGCTCTTGCGGGCCTCGCCCGCAGCTTCGGCAGCGCCCGACGTTTTCCGGTCCTCGTTGTCGGTGTTGTACGGCTTCTCGCCCTTGCGCTCGCCGGCACCCGCGGCCGGAGCGAGCTTGGGCGCCTCGGCCGTGCTCGGAGCCGACGACGGCCCGCCGGCAGCGCCCGGCTCCGCTTTTTCGTCACCCGGTAGCCGATACTCGGGTCCGTTCCAGGGCGTGAGAAAGTCGAACGCACGGAAATCCTGGGCGAGCTCGACGGGCTCGTAGACGACGCGCTTCTCTGTCTCCGAATAGCGCATCTCGACAAAGCCGGTCAGCGGGAAATCCTTGCGCAGCGGATGGCCTTCAAAGCCATAATCAGTAAGGATGCGGCGCAAATCAGGGTTGCCGGCGAAGGTCACGCCGTAGAGATCGAACACCTCCCGCTCGAGCCAGCCGGCGACCGGCCAAAGGTTGGTAACCGTCGGCACGGGCGTGCGCTCGTCCGTCAGCAACTTGACCCGGATGCGACGGTTCATGGTCATCGACAGCAAGTGATAGTTGACCTCGAACCGGTCCGGCCGCTCGGGATAGTCCACGCCCGCGATCTCGACGAGCATATGGTACTCAAGACCCGGCGTGTCGCGCAGGAGGCGGCAGGCGTCCGCCACGCCGTCGCGGCGCACCGTGAAGGTGATCTCGTCGGCCTGGTCCTTGGTCTCGACGATCAGGTCGCCGAGCGCCGCCTGCGCGGCTTCGATCACGCCGTCGTTGGAGGCGGTCCTGGGAGCGGAATAGGCCATGTTAGCGGTTGATCGTCCCTTCGCGGCGAATCTTCCGCTGAAGCTGCAGGATCCCGTACAGCAGCGCCTCGGCAGTCGGTGGGCAACCCGGAACGTAGATGTCCACGGGCACGATGCGGTCGCAGCCACGCACCACCGAGTAGCTGTAATGATAATAGCCACCGCCGTTGGCGCACGAACCCATTGAGATGACGTAGCGCGGTTCGGCCATCTGGTCGTAGACTCGCCGCAGGGCCGGCGCCATCTTGTTGCACAGGGTGCCGGCGACGATCATCACGTCCGACTGACGCGGCGACGCGCGCGGCGCGACACCGAACCGCTCCAGGTCGTAGCGCGGCATGTTGACGTGGATCATCTCCACGGCGCAGCAAGCAAGGCCGAAAGTCATCCACCACAGCGAACCCGTGCGGGCCCAGGTGAACAGGTCCTCCGTCGCAGTGACGATAAATCCCTTTTCGTCCAGGTCGGCGCGCATCTGCTCCAGCCCCTGGTGCTGGGGCGAGCCGGGAACCAGCCCAGCGGCGCGCGCCAGCTCATCTTCCGTCGGAAACGGGTTCGCGCGCGGGTCGAGGATCACTCCCATTCCAGCGCTCCCTTTTTCCAGGCGTAGGCGAGGCCAAGCGCCAGCTCGGCCAGGAACACCATCATCGCCGCCCAGCCCGCCCAGCCGGTGAACTTCAGCGTCACGGCCCAAGGAAACAGGAAGGCTGCCTCGAGGTCAAACACGATGAACAGGATCGCGACCAGGTAGAAGCGAACGTCGAACTGGCTGCGCGAATCCTCGAATGCCGGAAAGCCGCACTCATATTCGGTCAGCTTCTCGGCATAGGGCCGGTCCGCGCCGGTGAACCGGGCGGCGATCATCGGCAGGACCACAAAGGCCGTCGACAGCCCCAGCGCCACTGCCAGGAACAGGAGGATCGGCAGGTAATTGGCGGCAACAGCAGCCACGAGGGAAACTCCAAGGAAAATGCTTGGCGGCGCTCTAGAACAGGGCACCGCCGTAGACAACTGGCTCAAAGGGCATTCCGGCCCTTCCCTGCCACACTCGCAGGTGGGTGGGAGCGACCTTTAAACAAGACGCCAAGAGGCTGAAAATTAGTCCCTTAGCGCCCGGCCGACGAACTTGTGCAGCTTGCTGTGGAGGTCGCCGTTCGCCGCCAGATATTCCTGCCGCTCGAACATTCGGTCCTGGCCGCGATAATCGCTGACAAAGCCGCCCGCTTCGCGCACCAGCAGCATGCCCGCCGCGCTGTCCCAGGGGGCGAGATCGTCTTCCCAGAAACCGTCCAGCCGGCCTGCCGCGACCCAGGCAAAGTCGAGCGTTGCCGAGCCGAACCGCCGGATGCCCGCCACTTCGGGAGCAAGCGCGTTGTAGATGCGGGTCCACTTGGCCGCGTCCGATCGCCCGATGTGCGGGATGCCGGTTCCGATCACCGATTCGTCGAGATAGCGCCGCGCCGACACCCGCAGGCGGCGGTCGTGGAGCCAAGCACCCCGGCCCTTCTCGGCCCAGAAGCTTTCGTCCGTCAGCGGCTGGTAGACCATGCCGTGACTGATCTCCCCCCACGAACCGTCGGGCTTGCGCTCCTGCACGGCGATGGAGCTGGCGAAGTGCGGAATGCCGTGGAGGAAGTTGGTGGTGCCGTCCAGGGGATCGACGATCCAGCGCGGCTTGGACGGACTGCCCTCCACCTCGCCGCCTTCTTCCAGCAGCATGCCCCAGTCCGGGCGGGCCTGGCGCAGTTCCTCGACAATGGTCAGTTCGGCCTGTTTATCGGCCATGGTGACGAAGTCGCCCGGCCCCTTCTTGCTGACCTGAAGCTGCTCGACTTCGCCGAAGTCGCGGCGCAGCCGGGGCGCCGCCTTGCGGACGGCCTTCTGCATAACGGTGACGAGGCCGGAATGGGAAGCCATGAGTTATCTCCCCTCTCCTCGTACGGGAGAGGAAAAGGTCAGTCCGCGCGGCGGACATATTCCTGGTTGTACACGTCGACCACGATCCGGGTCCCGGCGCTGATATGCGGCGGCACCATGACGCGTACGCCATTGTCGAGGATCGCCGGCTTGTAGCTGGACGAGGCGGTCTGGCCCTTCACCACCGCGTCGGCCTCGACAATGGTGGCCTCAATCTGATCGGGCAGCTGAACGGAGATCGGCCGCTCCTCGTGAAGCTCCATCACCACGTCCATGCCGTCCTGCAGGAAGGCGGACGCGTCGCCCAGCAAGTCCTTGGGCAGGCTGATCTGTTCGTAGGTTTCCTTGTCCATGAACGTCAGCATGTCGCCATCGGCGAACAGGAACTGAAAGTCCTTGGTGTCCAGGCGGACGCGCTCCACCGTCTCGGCCGAGCGGAAGCGGACGTTGGTCTTGCGACCGTCGATGAGGTTTTTCATCTCAACCTGCATGTAGGCGCCGCCCTTGCCCGGCTGGGTGTGCTGAATCTTCACCGCACGCCAAATACCGCCTTCATATTCGATGATGTTGCCGGGACGAATGTCGACGCCGCTGATCTTCATGGATCGCCTGCCTGATGAACGAAGTGGAAAAGAGCCGGCCGCGCCTCTAGCGGCCGGCGCGCTTTCCGGCAAGCAGCGGGTAAGGATTGATCGGCTGGCCCCCGTACCACTTATCCTTTGGGCCCATGCGGTAGACGGCAAAATGGAGGTGCGGGCCGGACGGACTGGCGTTGCCGGTGATGCCGACCGTGCCGATGGGCGTACCGCGGGTGACCTGCTGCCCCTCGCGTAGTCCCGGCGCATAAGCGTCGAGGTGGGCGTAATAATAGAGCAGTTGGCGATCGGGCGAGCGGACGTAAGCGGTGATCCCACCGCCACCCCGAGAGTGGTACAGCTTTTCCACGGTCCCTGGTGCCGCGGCCACGACCGGGCGCCCACGCGGGGCCATGATGTCGATGGCGTTGTGCACCCGGGCGCCGCCCGCGCGGCTTTGCGTGTAGGTATCGGCTAGATCGCTGGTCCGAATCCCGTCAACGGGGACGGCCATGCCCCCGGCGGAAATGGCGAGGGAGCGGATCTGCAGGGGTTGGGCGGCCCGCGGCGCCCGCCGAGCGGAACCGAGACCGAATCTCCCGGCCGCGTCGCTGAGCGCACCAACGGCGGCCGGAGGCGGCGCGGCGGAGCGACTGGCATGGTTCCACACGATCCAACCGCCGCCGCCGACAATACCCAACACCAGGGCATTGCCGACCAGGCTTAGCTTGCTCACCGCCATCTCGGCGGTTCCTCAGGCCTGGAAAATGGCGGTGAAGCCGGGCTTCACCATCCGTGCCAGGCGAGTCACATCCCAGTTCGCCATGCGGATGCAGCCGTGGCTTTCCGCCCGTCCGATGGTCTCAGGCGCGCCGGTACCGTGAATGCCATAATGCTCCTTGGTGAGGTCGAGCCAGGCCACGCCGACCGGGCCGTTCGGACCGGGTGGGAGCATCTTGTCGTCCGCCGTCTTGTCCTTGGCATCCCAGAACAAGTCGGGCTGGTAGTGGAACGGTGGCATAAAGGCATAGGTCGTGGCCTTCCACTTGCCCACCGGCAGCGGGTCGTGGGTTGAACCCATGGTGACCGGGAACTGCGCAACGAGCCTGCCCGGATTGTCGCCCAGCTTGGGCGGCGTCCCGCGCTTTTTCTCCGTGCTGTAGTCACCTTCGGGAACCGGCCCTTGAAAGACCTTCAGCACGCCTTCCGACTTGTCGACGACGATGAAATCGCCCTGCGGTTGCTGCGCATCCACCTGGTAGAGGTTGAGCAGGTCGCCCTGCTTGGCATCGATCTGGCCATAGTCGCGCGAGCGCGGCAGGACGTTGGGCAGGCGCAGGACCTGCCCCGCGCCGATCTGCTTATCGGGGCCGTTCAGCGCGAGGATCGTCTGCGGGGTCGTGTGGAAACGCTCGGCCAGCTTCTCCAGCATGTTGCGATAATACAGGCCCGGCGCCTTGGCTTGGTCCTCCGGCTCCTTCGGGAAGGGATAAAGGAACGGACCGCCGACGTCGCGCTCGGTCAGTCGGAACTGGCGGGTGGAAGGGCGTTGGTCCTGCCGCAGCGCGGTTCGCGTGCGGCCGTCGAGCTCGCCCGTGACCTGGAGCCCGCGGGCCTGCTGGAAGCCGCGCAGCGCTTGCTGGAACACCAGGCCCTTCTTGCCGTCGATCACGCCGGTGGGAAAGCCCGCAAGGTCGAGCAGAACCTGGGCGTGGAACACCGTGCCGTCGATTTCCGACCCGGGGGTGCCGGGAGCTACCCAAGGCTTACCCTGCATGCCAGGCTGGCCGGGCGCAGTCGTGGCGGCATTGTTCTGGGCCGGTGCGCGCGCGGCCACCAGCGCGAGCGTAGCAAGGGACAGGCCCAGGCCGATGGGGGCAATGCGGGTTCTCAGCACGAAACTCTCCAACGAAGCGATGTGTTGAGGTCGTAACAATCGAACCGAACGAGGTTTCCCTGATCCACATCGCTGCTCTGGCTGGGTCTACCATCAGTGGCGCGAGGTTTATTACCCGCCGGCATGCCGCAGAGGCAATGGTTCGACCATTATGCGGCCGAGTTCGACACCGTCGAGATCAACGCCAGCTTCTACCGCCTGCCACTGCTCGCGACGTTCGACGGCTGGCGGGCCAAGCGCCGGATGGCTTTCGCTATGCGGTGAAGGTCAACCGCTTCATTACGCACAACAGGAAGCTGCTGAACGTCGCGGAGCCGGTGAAGCGATCCTGTGGGCTGGCCCGGCGACTGGGGCCGGCTCTCGGACCTTGCTGCACCAATTGCCGCCTGGGCTGCACCGCAACGACGAGCGGCTGGCAGCGTATCTGGCGCTCCTCCCAACCGACCTGGAGCATGTCGTCGAGTTCCGGCACGCCAATTGGTACGATAAGGCGGTGCTCGCGTTGCTTGACCAGTTGGGAGTGGGGTTCGTCACCCACGACCTGGCCGGACTGGCGTCGCCGCGATGGGCGACCGGGCGCACGGCTTACGTCCGCTTCCACGGGACCGGCGGCAAATATTGCAGTCGCTACAAGCCTGAAGCCATGGCTGAATGGATGGCCTGGCTGGAGAAGCAGCAGGCGGCGGGTCGGTCCTGCTGGGCTTATTCCGACAACGACATTCACGGCCACGCGCTGGAAGATGCCCGCGAACTGAAGCGGGCGATGGCAACCCTCGGCGGCGAGACTCGTTAGCCCGCCATGCTCAAAGCCATATTGTTCGATATCGACGGCACGCTCGTCGACAGCAACGACTTTCACATCCTCGCTTGGGCGGAGGCGTTCAAGCAGGCGGGCCACGAGTTCCGCCTGGCCGAGATCCACGAGCAAGTCGGCAAGGGCGGCGACAATTTGCTCCCGGCCCTGCTGCCCGACATCGGCGAGGAGGAGACCGAGCGGCTGAAGAAGGCGCACGGCGAGCTGTTCAAGCAGCATTACTTCAATCGGTTGAAGCCCTTCCCGGGTGCCCGCGAGCTACTGCAACGGTGCCGGGACACGGGCTACACGGTGGTGCTGGCGTCGTCGGCGAGCGGCGAGGAGCTCCGTCATCACCTCGACGACGTGCTCGGTGTGCGCGACCTCGTGGACGAGTTCACGAGCGCCGATGACGTGGGCTGTTCCAAGCCCTGCCCCGACATCTTCGTCACCGCTGCGCAAAAGGCAAAGGTGGCACCGGACGAGGCGCTGGTGATCGGCGATACGCCCTACGACATCGAGGCGGCGAGCAAGGCCGGCATCCGGACGGTTGGCGTGCGTTCCGGTGGCTTTCGTGACGATCAGCTGAGCGGCGCCATCGCCATTTTCGACGACGTGGCGGAGCTGCTGGAGCGGTTCGACGCCAGCCCGCTCAGCCGCGTCGAAGAGCAGGTGTGAAGGCGGCAACCGCCGCCGCGGGGTTGTTCAAATTCCACACCGCGCCGCACACCGCCAGGAAATCGGCGCCAGCCTTCACCAGTTCGGCACCGTTCTGCGGTGTAATCCCGCCGATGGCGACGCACGGCACTTCGAACAGGGTCGACCACCAGCCGAGGATGGCGGGGTCGGCCCGGTGCTCGACCTCCTTGGTGGTGGTGGGAAAGAAGGCGCCGAACGCCACGTAGTCGGCGCCGGCCTCCCCCGCTTCCATCGCGAGGTGCTGGCTGGCGTGACAGGTGATGCCGATCTGCGCCGAGGGCCCGAGCAGCTGCCGGGCTTCGCGCGGATCGCCATCCTCCTGGCCCAGGTGCACCCCGTCCGCCCCGATCCGCTTGGCCAGGCCCATGTCGTCATTGACGATGAACGCGACCTCTCGGTCGGCGCAGATCGCCTGCAGCGGCTCGGCGAGCTTGGCCAGGCTATGCTGGTCGAGGCCCTTCACCCGCAGCTGGAAGGCGGTCACCTCCCCGCCATCGAGCGCGGCCCGCAGCCGGTCGGGGAAGTTGCCGCCGACTTCCTGCGGGCTGATCAAGTACAGCTGCGCCGGGCCGCGCGCTTCGGCGTCGAAGCGTTCGGCAAAGCCAGTCAGGTCAGGAAGGTCGTCGTCGTCCGACATAGAAAAGCGCTTACGCGGCGACCTTGTTGGTGCTGGCACCGTGGATGTCGTCGATGGCCTGGCCGAGCGTCTGGTCGAACTCCTCGTCGCTGTGCCCATGACGCAGGTCGGACAGGAGCGCGCGGCTGAAGCTGGCGATCATTCCGGGGTTCCGGGCGAGCTCGCGGCAGGCGTCCTGGCGACTGAAGCCGCCCGACAGCGCCACAACGCGCAGCACGCGCGGGTGGTCGACCAGCGGCTGGAACAGGCCGGCCTCGGCCGGGATCGACAGCTTGAGCATGACTTCGCTGTCTTCGGGCACACGATCGAGGTGACGGAGGATCTCGTCACGCAGCAGGCGATCGGAGTCGGCCCGGTCGGCGCTCTTGATGTTCACTTCCGGCTCGATCATCGGCACCAGGCCGTGGCGCAGCACCTGGGTCGCGACCTCGAACTGCTGGCCGACGACCTCGGCGATGCCCGCCTCGTTCGCCCCGTTGATGACCGAGCGCTCCTTGGTGCCGAACACGCCCAGGTCCTTGGCGCGGCTCAGCAGGGCGTCAAGCTCCGGCATCGGCTTCATCAGCTGGACGCCGTTGGCCTCATCCTCCAGGCCCTTGTCGATCTTGATGAACGGCACGACCCCGCGCTCGATCAGCGCCTGGGGGGTCGGACGCCCATCGACCTGGCCGTCCATGGTCCGTTCGAACAGGATGGCGCCGATCACCTTGCCGCTGCCGAAGCTGGGCGCCGTGATGATCCGCGAGCGCATGTCGTGGATCAGGCCGTACATCTCCTCGTCGCCATTCCAGGCGCCTTCCTCGACGCCGTAGCCGGCCAGGGCCTTGGGGGTTGAGCCGCCCGACTGGTCGAGGGCCGCGATGAAGCCCTGCCCGCCCTTGATCTTTTCGCGCATGTCCTGCGTGTTCATGGTCATTCGTCCTTATTGCTGAAGGGCGGCGACGCCGGGAAGCGTGCGCCCTTCCATCCACTCGAGAAATGCTCCGCCCGCGGTCGAGACAAAGGTGAAGTCACCGGCCACGCCGGCATGGTTGAGCGCCGCCACCGTGTCGCCGCCACCCGCGACCGAGACCAGGCTGCGGTCGCCGGTCAGCGCCGCCGCCGTTCTGGCCAATGCCACCGTCGCCGCGTCGAACGGTGGGGTCTCAAAGGCGCCCAGCGGCCCGTTCCACACCAGGGTCCGGCAGGTCTTAAGCGCATCGCCCAGCGCCTCGACCGCGGCCGGGCCGACATCAAGGATCATCTCGTCGGCCGCGACCTCGTGCACGTTGCAGGTCCGCAGGCTTGGCGGGTTGGCCGCAAATTCCCTGGCGACCACTACGTCGTAGGGCAGATGCACGGTGCAGCCGGCCTCGTCGGCCCGGGCGACGATCGCCTCGGCCTCGCCGGTCAGGTCGTGCTCGCACAGCGACTTGCCGACGCCGACCCCGCGGGCCGCAAGGAAAGTATTTGCCATGCCGCCGCCGATGATCAGGTGATCGACCTTGCCGACCAGGTGGCCGAGCACGGCCAGCTTGCTCGACACCTTGGCGCCGCCGACCACCGCCGCGACCGGCCGCTCGGGGTTGCCCAGCGCCTGTTCCAGCGCCTTCAGTTCCGCTTCCATCGCCCGGCCTGCGAATGACGGCAACAGGTGCGCCACGCCTTCCGTCGAGCTGTGCGCCCGGTGCGCAGCGGAAAAGGCATCGTTGACGTAATAGTCGCCCAGCGCCGCCATCGCCCGGCTGAGGCCGGGGTCGTTCGCTTCTTCCTCGGCATGGAAGCGGGTGTTCTCCAGCACCCCGATGGCGCCGGGTGTCATGGTGCTTATCGCCCGCTCCGCCTCGGGCCCCTGGCAATCCTCGATAAAGCGCACCGAGCGGCCGGTGAGGTCGGTCAGCGGCTTGACCAGCAATGCGGTCGACATGTCGGGCCGGCTCTGGCCCTTGGGCCGGCCGAAGTGGCTGAGGAGCAGCACGATCGCGCCGCGGTCCGACAGCTCGAGCACCGTCGGCAGCGCCGCTTGGAGCCGGGTGGCGTCCGACACTGCCCCGTCCTGCATCGGCACGTTGAGGTCGACGCGGACGAGGACCCGCTTGGCTGTGAGGTCGGAAGGGAGGTCGTCCAGGGTCTTGAAGCTGCTCATGCCGGCGCTCGGAAGGTTACAAAGATCACGGTACGTCCCATTGATAATCGCCTTCCCGCCAGGTCGGTAAAGGATTGCAGCCGGGGCAAGTCGGTCATGTTCATCGCCCCGGCATACAATCGATCACCGGCCGTAGGACAGGAGTTTGTCAGCCCAGCTTGGCCATGGCGCCGGCCGTATCGACCATCCGGTTGGAGAAGCCCCACTCGTTGTCATACCAGCTGACCACCCGGACGAGCTTGCCTTCGAGCACCGCCGTCTCGAGGCTGTCTACGGTTGAGCTGGCCGGATTGTGGTTGAGGTCGATCGAGACCAGCGGCTCGTCGGTGTAGGCCAGGATGCCCTTCAGCGGGCCGCTCTCGCTGGCGGCCTTGAGCGCGCCATTGACCTCGTCGAGGGTGGTGTCGCGCTTGGGCGTGAAGGTCAGGTCGACCAGGGACACGTTGGGCGTCGGCACCCGCACGGCCGAGCCGTCGAGCTTGCCCTTCAGTTCCGGGAGCACCTCGCCGACCGCGCGGGCAGCGCCGGTGGTGGTCGGAATGATGCTCATGCCAGCAGCGCGGGCGCGGCGCATGTCGCTGTGGATCTGGTCGAGAATCTTCTGATCGTTGGTGTAGGCGTGGATGGTGGTCATCAGGCCGCGTTCGATGCCGATGACGTCGTTCATCACCTTGGCCACCGGAGCGAGGCAGTTGGTGGTGCAGCTGGCGTTGGAGACGATGGTGTGCTCGGCCGTCAGCTTGTCGTGGTTGACGCCGTAAACCACCGTCAGGTCGGCGCCCTTGGCGGGAGCCGAGATCAGCACCCGCTTGGCGCCCGCGTCGATGTGCTTCTGGCCGCCTTCCTTGGAGGTGAAGAAGCCGGTGCACTCCAGCGCCAGTTCGACGCCATGCTCGCGGTGCGGGAGGTTGGCGGGGTCACGCTCGGCAGTGACGGCAATGCGCGTGCCGTTGATGACGATGTCGTTGCCCTCGGCCTTTACTTCGCCCGGGAAGGCCCCATGGACGCTGTCGCGCTTGAACAGCATGGCATTCGACTTGGCGTCGGCCAGGTCGTTGATCGCCACGAGCTCCAGCCCGCAGTCCGGACGCTCCAGGATGGCGCGCGCGACCAGGCGGCCGATGCGGCCGAACCCGTTGATGGCAACTTTGGTCATTTTATCTCCCTTTGGTCGAGATAGCCGGCGATGCGATCCGTGATCGCATCCGGCGTGAGCCCGAAGTGGGCGTACAAGTCAGGGGCCGGCGCGGAGGCACCGAACCCGTCAATTCCGATCCTGAGGCCATGGAGGCCGGTGTAGCGCTCCCACCCGATCGTGCTGCCGGCCTCGATCGAGACCCGCAGGATCTGCCGGTTGGAGACGTCGGGCAGGATGTCCTCGCGGTAGGCCACGTCCTGAGCGTCGAACCGGGTGGTCGACGGCATCGACACGACGTCCGCGCCGATCCCCTGCCCCTCCAGCCTGTCCGCCACCCCCAATGCAATCTCCACTTCCGAACCGGTGGCGAGCAGGATCACCTTGCGCTCGCCCGAAGCGTTACGGAGGCGATACGCTCCACGGCCCGAAAGGTTCTCCGGAGCGGCTTCGGTGCGGACGGGTTGGAGGTTCTGGCGCGACAGGGCGAGCAGCGAGGGACCGTCGTCGGCCAGCGCCAGGGCCCAGCATTCGGCGGTCTCCACCGCGTCGGCCGGGCGATAGACGTGGAGGCCAGGCATGCAGCGCAGCGACTGGAGGTGCTCGATCGGCTGGTGGGTCGGACCGTCTTCGCCCAGGCCGATCGAGTCGTGGGTCATGACGTAGATGACCCGGGCGCGCTGGAGCGCCGACAGGCGGATGGCGGGGCGGCAATAATCGGAGAAGACGGCGAAAGTGCCGCCGTAGGGCACGACCCCGCCGTGCAGCGCCAGACCGTTCATCGCCGCGGCCATGCCGAACTCGCGGATGCCGTAGTAAATATAGCGCCCGGAGTAATCCTCGGCAGTGAGCGGCTGCTGGGCCTTGGTCTTGGTGTTGTTGGAGCCAGTGAGGTCGGCCGAGCCGCCGATCGTCAGCGGGGTAGCGGCGTTGATTGCTTCCAGCGCCATCTCCGACGCCTTGCGGGTGGCCACGGTCGGCGGCGTGGCAAGGAGCGTGTCGAGATAGGGTTTGAGCCAGTCGTCCGCGACCTGGCTGGTCATGCGGGCGCGGAACTCGTCGGCCTTGCCGCTGGCGGCGAGCCGCTGCTCCCACACCCGTCGCTGCGCCGCGCCGCGCTCGCCTGCCTTGCGCCAGGTGGACAGCACGTCGTCGGGAATGGTGAACTCGGCCGGCTGGAGGCCGAGGCCCGCGCGCGCCGCCTCGACCTCGTCCTTGCCCAGCGCAGCGCCGTGGGTGGCGGCGGTGCCCTGCTTTTTGGGCGCTCCGTAGCCGATGATGGTCTTGCACCGGATCAGGCTGGGTCGGTGGTCGGCCTTGGCCTTGTCGATGGCGGCAGCGACCTTGCCCGCGTCCATCCCGTCGCATTCGATCGTGTGCCAGCCGCACGCGTCGTGCCGGGCCATCACGTCTTCGTTGCGGCTGAGGTCGGTGGAGCCGTCGATGGTGATGCGGTTGTCGTCCCACAGGACGATCAGCCGGCCGAGCTTGAGGTTGCCGGCCAGGCCCACCGCCTCATGGTTGACACCCTCCATCAGGCAGCCGTCGCCGGCGATGACGTAGGTGCGGTGGTCGACCAGCTCGTCGCCGTAGATGGCGTTCAGGTGCCGCTCGGCGATCGCCATGCCGACGGCAGTGGCGAGCCCCTGCCCAAGCGGGCCGGTGGTTGTCTCGACCCCCGGCAACTCGAAGTTCTCCGGGTGGCCGGCGCACGGGCTACCCAGCTGCCGGAAGCGGCGGATGTCGTCCATCGTCGGCCGCTCGTAGCCGGTCAGGTAGAGCAGGGCGTAGATCAGCATGGAGCCGTGACCGGCCGACAGCACAAAGCGGTCGCGGTCAGGCCAGCGCGGGTCTTGCGGATCGAACTTCAGAGTTCGCGTGAACAATGCGGTGGCCGCGTCGGCCATGCCCATGGGCATGCCGGGATGGCCGGAGTTGGCGGCCTCCACCGCGTCCATGGCCAGTGCCCGGATGGCATTGGCAAGACGGCGCTGCGTCGGCTGCATGATTTCTCCAGGTCTGATCACGGGCGCGCCCCGGGCCGGACTCGGTGGGGCCGATAGCCCGGCTTCTTTGGGCGGTGAGCGGTGATGCGTCAACCTTGCCGCCTGCCATGCATGAGCCTAGCTCCGTCCCATGACGGAACAGGCACTGGAATTAGCGCTGACCCGCGCCGAGCGGGCGCTCGCCCGCGCCGAGCGGGCTGCCGACGCCCTGTCGCGCCGGGGTTATAAGGAAGATCAATTGCGTGATCGCGTCCGCGAGGCGATTGCCGAGCTGGACCTGTTGATCCAGCGGGCGGAGGCCTGAGCGGTGGCCGAACTCGACGTCGATGTCGCCGGCCGCCGCTACCGGGTCGCATGCCGCGATGGCGAGGAGGATAACCTCCGCGCGGCCGTTGCCATTGTTGACGCCAAAAGCCGGGAGGCGCTGGCCGGCATGGGCGCGCTGAGCGAGGCGCGGCAGCTGCTGTTCGCGTCCCTGCTGATCGCCGACCAGCTGATCGACAAGAAAGGCGTGCAGGCCCCCCAGCAGCTGATGCCGCCTGACCCGCAGGTCGTTCGCCGGGTCGACGCACTGGCCGAACGGCTCGAACGACTGGCCGGCAGCCTTGAGAAAACGGCGGCGGCACCCTAGATCATGGCATGACGGGTACTATCAGGCACGAGCTCTTCGATATCCCTGAGGCTATTCCCGATCCATGGGGGCTGTCCCTGCCTGGACCCTGGTCCGGTGCACATGGTCCCCACCTGACGTTACAGGCGTCAGAGGATTTCCGAGTAACGACCTAATGATGGTCCCGTCACCCTCCCCGTCCGACAAGCCGGCCCTGCGCGACGCCATGCGCCAGCGGCGGCGCGACTATGCGGCGAGCCTCGATCCGGACACGCGCAAGCGGCTGGAAGCTCAGCTGGCCGAGGCGCTGGCTCCGCTGCTGTTCGCTTGCACGACGGTAGCCGCTTACTTCCCGATGAAGGATGAAGTGAGCTGCCTCTCGGCCCTCGCGCGGGCGACGGCGATGGGCAAAACCGCCGCCCTGCCCTTCTTCGCCGACCGTGACAGCCGCATGACCTTCCGTGCCGGCGAGCCGGTCGATCCCGGACCCTGGGGCATCCTCCAGCCCGGACGGGATGCGCCGATCGTCTCACCGGACCTGCTGCTCATTCCGCTGATCGCCATCGACCCGGCGGGCAATCGCATCGGCATGGGCAAGGGCCATTACGACCGCGCCCTGCCCGGACTGCGTGGCGCCGGGGCGCGGCTGATCGGCGTCGGCTGGCCCTTTCAGCTCCTGGCCGAGCCCCTCGCCCCCGACCCGTGGGACGTTCCGCTGGCCGGCTTTGCTTCACCCGACGGCTTCAGGGAGCTTGCCACGTGACGTCCGAACTGGAGCCCCGGCCCCGGCCCACCATCGCCATCTTCATGGTGTTGGGAGTGATCGTCGTCTGGGCGGTGATCGTTGCCAGCGTTGCGCCGCTGGTCACCCGTTGGCCGGCGCTGATCCAGCTGGTCTTCTACCTCGTGGCGGGCTTCATTTGGGTGCTGCCATTGAAGCCGATCATGCGTTGGAGCGAGACAGGCCGATGGCGGGGTGAAACCCACCGGCCTTGAAGTCTCGTGGTGAGTTGCTTAATTAACACACGTCCCATGACCAGCCTCGTCCTCCCCTTCAAGCCGGTTGCGGCTCACCCGGCGTTTGTTCGCTCGCACGCCTGGCTGCAGCGCCGCCGTCACGAAGCCGCGGGCAGCTTCGGCGTCGCCACGGCCGTGCTGGTCGGCTTCAGCCTGATTGCCAACAACAGTCCCGGTGCGCTTCGCGAGAGGCCCGCTCCGGCGGAGCCTGCGGCAGTCGCGACTGTCGCCAAGCAGGCGCAGACCTTTACCCCTTTCCAGGTCCGCGACGTTGCGCCGGACAAGGCCGTGGCGCTGAATGCCGCCATGCCGATCGAGATGGGTCCCAATCCCGCCGCGAAGCCGTTCGAGGCGTCGTCGGTCAAGGGCACCGCTTATTTGCGGGCGCTAACGTGCTTGACCCAGGGGATCTACTACGAAGCGGCTCGCGAGCCTGAGGAAGGGCAGCGCGCCGTCGCCCAGGTGATCCTGAACCGGGTCCGCCATCCCGCCTTCCCGAACTCGGTGTGCGGAGTCGTGTTCCAGGGTTCCGAACGGCCCACCGGCTGCCAGTTCAGCTTCACTTGCGACGGTTCGCTCTACAGCCAACCGATGCGTAGCTACTGGGACCGGGCCCGCAAATTCGCCCATGAAGCGCTGCAGGGCTATGTTTCCGCGCCGGTCGGCAATGCGACGCATTACCATGCGGACTATGTCGTGCCCTACTGGGCATCGTCGCTAGCCAAGAACGCGGTGATCTCCTCCCACATCTTCTACCGCTGGAAGGGCGGGTGGGGTCAGCCGAGCGCATTCAGCCAGCGCTACAGCAAGCATGAGGCAGACCCTTACGCGTTGCGGTCGCTGGCGCTCGCCGCCGAGGCGCGCGAGCAGGCGGCGCCCACGCCGGTCGAGGAAGTCTCCGAGATCGTGGTCGAAGCCAAGCGCGAACTGCCGCCCGAGTTGGCCAAGCTGGTCGAGGCGGAGACCACGGCCACCGGCGACGCGCGCGTGACCATGCGCCTTCCCGCCGGCAAGCCGGGACAGCCAGTTATTCCAGCCACTCCCCCGACCCTGGGTTCGGCGAGTAGCGTGTGGAGCATGAGCGGTCGCGCCGATGCCAATGGGCAGAAGCCGCTTGGCACGCCGGTGACCCCCCCCGCGCAGGCGTCGGCGATTCCGCCATCGGCCAAGGCGGGCGCACCCGTCACGACCGCCGGCGGGGTCGAGTAAGCCGCAGGCGCCAGCCGGCTGCAAACAGCAAACCTCTGAGATCTGCAATGCCGGGAACGACCTAAGCGAGCAACTGCCTGGTTTGCGCAATGGCGCACTTCCCCGAAGGAGAAGTGGCGCGAGTGACGGGGCTCGAACCCGCGACCTCCGGCGTGACAGGCCGGCGCTCTAACCAACTGAGCTACACCCGCAATCGCTTGCGTGGGCGGGCAACTAAGGGAGCGGTCCGCGCCCGTCAACCGCCTTCCACATGCCTAGTCGCGTTCTTCCTCATCCTCTTCGCCCGCATGCGTCAGCGTGCCCTGCTCAAACAGGAAGCCGGCAATGTCGGGTGTGCCGGCGGAAGAGAAGACAGTCTTGATGATGATCAGCAACGGAATGGCCAGCAGCGCACCCGTGGTACCCCACACCCAGGCCCAGAACGACAGCGAAATAAGGATCAGCAGCGGATTGATCTTGACCCGCTTGCCGACGATCAGCGGCGTCACCGCATTTGCTTCGACCAGATGCAGGCCGATGAAGATGGCGGGCGGGAAAATCGCTGTCCACGCGTCCGTAAATGTCATCAGGCCGCCTACTGCCAGCAGCAGCGCGGCCGCAATCGGCCCTAGGTAGGGGATGTAGTTCAACACCGCGACAATGCCGCCCCACATCAGTGGCGAATCCATGCCCAGCATCCACAGGATTGTGGCCGTCAGCGCGCCCAAGGTCACGTTGATGATGGTGATGGTACCGATGTAGGTCGAGGTGGCGTCGACCACCTGCTGAATCACCCGGGCGGTGGTCAGGGCACCCTCGAAGCTCGACCGGCCGGTGATCGTCTGCTTGCGCATCCCGGTCCAGCCGGCCAGGAAGAAATAGATCACCAGCAGCGCAAAGAAGAGCTGGATCAAGGCGTGCGGCGCCGATTGGGTGAGGAGGTCGAACATGGAGTTCGGCGTTTCCAGCCTCACCACGCGCCCGCCGCCCTGCGGCGAAGCCGACGGCAGCTGGTTAAAGATCCGGTCCATGAACCGGTCGAGGTTTTTGTACAGGTTGAGCACCGGTTCCAGCGCTTCGCGGACCTTGGGCATGCGTTCAGGCACCAAAGCGACCCAGTCGATCGCCGGAATGACGATCGACAGGATTGCGAATGCCATCACCGCTAGAAAGATCAGCACGCACAGCAAGGATGCGAGCGGGGATGGGACGCGGCGCCGCTCGAACCATTCAAGCAGAGGCACGAGGGCAACGGCGATGACCAGCGCGGCCGTGACCGGCAAAAAGAATTCGGCGCCGGCCCGCAACGCGAATGGGAGGGCGATGATCAGGCCGATGCCGGCCATCAGGGTCAGGGACGCGAGCAGACGGTCGCGCTTGATCGTCATGCCCTCGACGAACTCGACCGGATCCGGGTCAGAACTCACCATTGGCGCCGGCTTGGGCGGCGGTTCAACAGGCTCTACGGCGGGCGCGGGGACATCCATGCGCCACCGTTAGATCAAGCGCGCGATGCCCGCCAGCATGGGGACCGCCTTAGCGAGCGAAAGAAAATGCGGTCGGGCTTGCCCCGTAGCGGTTGGGCACGGTGCCGCCCCTGCGGGTCAGTTGCAGCAGCAGATTGCCGAACATGAGCAGGGTCAGTCCGGCCAGGCCGAGCGCTACGATCTGCGGCAGGAATCCACGGCTCAGGCCGATCACGAGCGGAGCGGCAACGAGCAGAAGGCAGGGCGCCAGCAGTTCGCGCCCGCTGCGGTTGACGTCATGGAGGCGGCGAACGGCGACCGCGATCTGCGGCACCAGGAGGAGCAATGCCACCAATCCCGACGCCGGGCCGGCATACGGGCTCCAGCGGAAGAAGATGGCGTCGAGGAGACGAGCCAGGAATTGCGCGGCCAAGATGAGAAAGAAGAAATTCCAGAATTCGGAACGGGACGCCCGTCCAGAGAATTCGGCATAATTGCGAAGGGTGTGCGACACCGAATCAAAGAAACGCATGGACCTGCTCCCCCTGTCCTCCGCAACGGACTAAGGCGGGGTCGGTTGAGAATCCGTTAGCGCCCGGCACCTCAACGGTATCGAGCGGCCTGAACGGCGCCAAACTGGTTAAGCTTCACTGAACACCCCGTTCCGCTCGCTGACAGGCAGGAGATGGCAATGGCCCCCAACTGCTTCGTCGCAAACCGCGAAAGGTGCGTGCTTGTGAGTATCTGGTTGATTGCTCTGCTGATCTGGCTGCTGCCCGCCCTGCTGCTCGCGCCCATGCTGTTGTGGACGGGCCTTGCGGGCCGGCGCCGTTCGGGGCACATCCGCTCGGCCGGAGCAGCTCGTACCAGCGACGGGAAGCTACCCTGACCTGGTTGGCGCTAGGCCAACCAGGTCCAGTCGAAACTGGTAAGCGCGCTCAGCACCAGCGCCCACAGCAGTAGTGAGACGACCAGCACGGCTGGAAGGGCGCGGCCCCTTCCCCGGATCCGGGCAAGCTCATGGTCTGGGTTGAAATTCACGTGCCTTCAATAGCTTAGCCTTTATCAAGAACGAGTCCTTCCGCAACGCTCCGGCGCAATGGATGCTCGGTTCATCGGTTTGTCATATTGCGGCGGAACCAACTTCGTCCGGACTCCTGCGCAGTGTTGCCGGCAGTGGTGCCCCCGGTCCGACTCGAACGGACACGCCTCGCGGCAATCGATTTTGAGTCGATCGCGTCTACCATTCCGCCACGGGGGCACAGGCGCTTGCTAGCGGCCTCAGCCCTCCGGGACAAGCTGGCTAGGCGTGATAAGCTGCATCGCGCTCGACGAATTTAGGGTCCGGGCCGAAGCGATTGTCGCCCCGCGTACCTTCCGAAACGTAAAACACTAGCAAGACAAGAAGGCCGATCAGCGGGATAAGCGCCATCAGCAGCCACCAGCCGGAGCGATCGGTATCGTGAAGCCGGCGGACGCCGGCGGCCAGTGACGGGATTAACATCGCGAGGCCCAGGAGGGCCGAGAGAATGCCATAGGGTCCGACCGACCCGCCGAAGCCGAGCAGGCTGTCGATGATCGAAGCGACCGTAAAGGCGATGATTACGAACAGGTAGAACCACCAATATTCCGCCCGCCGCGCGCGATCCCTGAAGTCGGCGTATTTTCGCAGCGGCGTCAATGCATAGTCGATCGGCGTCATGTGCTGGCCCCAATTTACTTCCGGTTCACAGACTATGGCCTCCTTGGCGGGGCGCAACCGTCAGTTCACCGGTGCGCGGCGGCGGTAGCTGAGCGCTTCGGCGACGTGGATACGACCAACCGTGTCGACACCGGCGAGGTCGGCAATCGTTCGAGCGACGCGCAGGACGCGGTGGTAGCCGCGGGCCGACAGCCGCATCGCCGCCGCTGCGTCCGCAAGCAGCTTGCGGCCCGGCTCGTCGGGCGTCGCCACCTCGTCCAGCAGTTCGCCGTCCGCCTCGGCGTTGGTGCGCGGGCCACGGCCATCGAAGCGCGCCGTCTGCGCCGCTCGTGCCCGGCCGACCCGGTCCGCCACTTCCGCGCTGCCTTCGCAGGGCGGCGGCAGGGTGAGGTCGGCGGCGCTCACCGCCTGCACGTCGACGTGGAGGTCGATGCGGTCGAGCAGCGGGCCCGAGACCCGCGCCTGGTAGTCGGCGGCGCAGCGCGGCGCCCGGGCACAGGCCAGCGACGCGTCGCCGAGATGCCCGCAGCGGCACGGGTTCATCGCCGCGACCAGCTGCACCCGCGCCGGAAAGGTAACGTGGGTGTTGGCCCGCGCCACGCTGACGTTGCCGGTCTCCAGCGGCTGGCGGAGGCTGTCGAGCACGGTGCGCTGGAACTCCGGCAGTTCGTCAAGGAACAGCACGCCGAGGTGCGCCAGGCTGATCTCGCCCGGCCGCACCTTGAGCCCACCGCCGACCAGCGCCGGCATGGAGGCGCTGTGGTGCGGGGCGCGGAACGGGCGCGAGCGGGTCATCCGCCCGCCGTGCAATTCGCCCGCGACCGACTGGACCATCGATACTTCCAGCGCTTCGGCGGGGGTGAGCGACGGCAGGATGCCCGGCAGGCAGGCGGCCAGCAGCGACTTGCCCGCCCCCGGCGGTCCGCTCATCAGCAGATTGTGGCCGCCGGCCGCGGCGATCTCCAGCGCGCGCTTGGCCGTTTCCTGGCCCTTGACCTGCTTGAGGTCGGGACCGCGCGCGGTCGCCTGGGCCTCGCCCGGCTGCGGCGGGGCGAGCAGCGTGGTGCCCTTGAGGTGCGCCAGCAAGGCGAGCAGGTCGGGTGCGGCCAGCACCTCCACCTGGCCCGCCCAGGCCGCCTCCGCGCCCTGCACGGCCGGACAGATCAGGCCCTTGCCGGTTTCGCTGGCATGCAGCGCGGCCAGCAGCACGCCCGGACTGGCGGCGATCCGGCCATCAAGGCCCAGCTCGCCCACCGCCACATAGTGCGACAGGCTTTCGGCATCGGTGGCACCGATCGCCGCCAGCAGCCCAAGCGCGATCGGCAGGTCGAAGTGGCTGCCTTCCTTGGGCAGGTCGGCCGGCGACAGGTTCACCGTGATCCGCTTGGGCGGCAGCGCCAGGCCGATCGCCGACAAGGCCGCGCGCACCCGCTCGCGGCTTTCCGCCACCGCCTTGTCGGGCAGACCGACGATCACGAACGCCGGCACGTTGGTGGAAAGCTGGACCTGCACCTCGACGGCGCGAGCCTCCAGCCCGAGGTACGCGACCGTGGATACCACCGCGACCATCAGCCGCGGCCTCCGCGGCCCGAAAACTTCAAACGCAACTGTCCCCCTAACTCGGCGGGCACAGGATTACGTCGGCGCAACGGAAGGCTCAAGCCTCCTCTTGCGGCCACAGTCCTCTTGCGAGCACTGTCTTACTGCCCCACATCACTTGCCGCCATGGTGTCCCGTGACCGACTTCGCCTGTTTCTCGCCTTGCGGCCGGTGCGAATGGCGTTGTTCATCCTCGGCCTGTTCCTGATGATCGTCACTCCGGCCGTTGCGATCCTGCCCGGACCTGGCGGCATCTTCGTCTTTGCCGCCGGACTCGCGCTGGCGCTGCGCAACAGCGATTGGGCCAAGCGCCGCTACGTCCACTTCAAACGGTGGCAGCCGCGCGCGGGCGCCTGGGCCGACTGGGGCTTGCGGCGCGGCTCGCACCGGCGCCGCGAGGCGCTGCGCAAGGACCGCGAGCGGGAGGAAGCGCCGCCGGCGCACTGCGTCGAGCGGACGGACGACGTCCTGCCATCCGCCGGGATGGAGGTCGCGCCGATCGACCCCACGCCGGCGGAGCTGGCGCCGGCCAGCCCGGTTACCGCGCCGCTCAAGCGTTGACTTTGGCCGGTCACTCCCGTAACGGCCCGCCCGAGCAAGCGGCTGCCCCTGACGGCAGCCCTTTTTATTTCAGATCAAAGGCAATGAGCGATGAAGCGCACCTTTCAGCCGAGCAACCTGGTTCGCAAGCGGCGTCACGGTTTCCGGACCCGGTCAGCGACGGTGGGCGGGCGCAAGGTGCTGGCGGCGCGCCGCGCGCGCGGCCGCAAGAAGCTCAGCGCCTAGTTCAACTCCGCAAGCGGTCGGACTTCCTTGCCGCGAATGCGGGACGGCGCGCGGCGATGCCCGGCTTTGTCCTGCTGGTCCGTGATCGCGGCGACGATTCGCCGGCCAAGCGCGTCGGCTATACCGTCAGCAAGAAGGTCGGCGGCGCGGTGGTGCGCAATCGCATGAAGCGCCGCTTCCGCGCCCTCGCCCGCGAGCTCCTGCCCGAACTTGGGCAAGCCGGCGCGGACCATGTCCTGATCGGCCGGCCGAGCGGGATCGAACGGCCGTTCTCCGAGCTGCGCCAGGAACTCGGCCGCGCGCTCCGCAAGGTGGTGCGGTGATCGCCCGCGCCCTCATCCTGGTCGCGCGGGGCTGGCAAAAGGGACCGTCGGCCATCCTGCCGCCATCCTGCCGCTACGATCCCAGCTGCTCGGCCTATGCGATCACCGCCTGGACACGCTATGGCGCCGGCAAGGGCAGCTGGCTGGCATTGAAGCGCATCTTCCGATGCCATCCCTGGGGCGGCCAGGGCCACGACCCGGTGCCGTGAGTAGAGGATCAGACCGAGCAGTGACCGAGACCAAGAACATGATCCTCGCGCTGGCGCTGTCGGCGCTGGTGCTGATCGGCTGGACCGTGCTGAGCGACCGCTACTTCCCGACGCCCAAGCCGGCGGCGACGCAGACGCAGACGAATGGCCAGCGCACTGCACCGGCCGCGCCGGCTCCGGCTGCTCCTGCCGCCGCTCCGATCCCCTCCCCTGCGCAGGCGCTTCGCAACGGCCCGCGGCTCCGGATCGACACGCCCTCGCTGCAGGGCTCGATCAACCTCGCCGGCGCGCGGATCGACGACCTTACCATGGTTCGCCATTCCGGCACCCAGACCCGCGATGCGGAGGCCACCCGCCTGCTTTGGCCCGCCGGTGCGCGCGGCGCTTACTTCGCCAGCTTCGGCTGGGTCGGCCAGGGCGTGCAACTGCCCGACGCCAACACCGTGTGGCAGGCGAGCGCCCCGGTGCTCACGCCCGGCAAGCCGATCACGCTCAGCTGGACCAACGCGACCGGTCAGCGGTTCGAACAGGTGATCGCGGTTGATGACGGCTATCTGTTCACCGTCCGCCAGCGGGTCGCCAACGGCGGCTCCGCGCCGGTCGCGGTTCGGCCCTACGGCCTGCTCAGCCGGGCGGACAAGTCGCCCGATCCTGATGCGTGGACCCACCATGTCGGGCCGATGGGCGTGCTTGGCGGCGCGGCCAACTACGGGATCAACTACCAGGACCTGGATGAGGCAGGCGCCAGGGGCGAGACGTTCAACTCCAGTGGCGGCTGGCTGGGCTTTACCGACAAATACTGGCTGACGGCGCTGGTGCCCGGCAGTGGCGCGTTCGACGCGAGCTTCCGCAAGGCTCCGACCGGCGCCTACCAGACCGACTATGCCCTTGCGCAGAAGGTGGTTCAGCCCGGCCAGGCGCTCGTCACCGACACTCGTCTGTTCGCGGGCGCCAAGGAAAAGGACATGCTCGACCGCTACGAGGCGGCGGGTGTGCCCAAGCTGTCCAAGTCGATCGACTGGGGGTGGTTCGAATGGTTCATGCGGCCGATCTTCAGCCTGCTGCTGTGGCTGTTCCACACGCTCGGCAACTTCGGCCTGGCAATCATCGCCCTGGTGCTGATCGTTCGCGGGCTGATGTACCCGGTGTTCGACAAGCAGTTCCGCTCCATGGCGTCCATGCGCCGGCTGCAGCCGCTGATGAAGGAGCTGCAGGAGCGTCACAAGGACGACCGCCTCCGCCTTCAGCAGGAGACCATGGACCTGTACAAGCGGGAGAAGATCAATCCCGCCGCCGGCTGCCTGCCGATGTTCCTGCAGATCCCGGTGTTCTACGCCCTCTACAAGGTGCTGACGGTCAGCGTGGAGATGCGGCACCAGCCCTTTTTTGGCTGGATCCGCGACCTGTCGGCGCCCGATCCGGTCACGCCCGTGAACCTGTTCGGCCTGCTGCCGTTCAACCCGCCGGGCCTGTTGCATCTGGGTGTGCTGCCGATCCTCCTCGGCATTACCATGTGGCTCCAGTTCCGGCTCAATCCCGCGCCGATGGATCCGGTTCAAAAGCAGGTGTTCGGCTTCATGCCGTGGGTGATGATGTTCGCCATGGCGCCGTTCGCGGCCGGCCTGCAGCTGTACTGGATCTTCTCCAACCTGCTCGGCATCGCGCAGCAGAAGTATCTGTATCGCAAGTATGACACGGAGCGGCTGGTGGCGAAGGCGGCGGCGTCGGGCTGATGGACAACGCTGAGTTGATTGCAGGCGAGGCCGACCTCGCCGAAGAGGCGCGCAAGCTGTTCGCCGGACCCATCGACTTCCTGAAGTCGGCGCCCGGCTTGCAGTTCCTGCCCGATCCGGCCGCGCCGGAGATCGCGCTGGCGGGCCGCTCCAACGTCGGCAAGTCATCGCTGATCAACGCGGTCACCAACCGCAAGTCGCTGGCCCGCACGTCGAACACTCCCGGCCGGACGCAGGAACTCAACTTCTTCGACGTCGGGGAGCCGCTCGCCATCCGGTTGTGCGACATGCCCGGCTACGGGTTCGCCGAGGCGCCCAGGGACATGGTCAAGCGCTGGCGTTTCCTGATCAACGACTACCTGCGCGGCCGGCAGGTCCTGAAGCGCACCTTCGTGCTGATCGACAGCCGGCATGGGATCAAGCCGGTGGACCGCGAGATCATGGAAATGCTCGATGGCGCGGCGGTCAGCTATCAGCTGGTCCTGACCAAGATCGACAAGATCAAGGCGACCGATCTCGACGCGGTGATGGCGGCGACGACGGCGGAGGCGATGAAGCGGCCAGCCGCCCACCCCGGCCTGATCGCCACCAGCAGTGAAACGGGCCGCGGCATCGCGGAGTTGAGAACCGCGATGCTGGCGGCCGCGCTGGCCTGAACCGGGAGTGGCATGCTGAAACTGATCATCGGTAACCGGGCGTATTCCAGCTGGTCCATGCGCGGCTGGCTGGCGCTCAAGGCATCCGGCCTCCAGTTCGAGGAACTGGTCGTGCCGCTGTTCGGCGAAGCCTGGAACCAGCACCGCGACGGCGGCGAGTTCGCTCCATCCTCGGGCAAGGTGCCGCTCCTGTGGCACGGCGAGACGGTGGTGTGGGACAGCCTGGCGATTATCGAATTTTGCGCCGACCTCACCGGCCGCGACCTTTACTGGCCGGGGGATGACGTCGCCCGCGGCATGGCCCGGTCGATGGCGGCGGAGATGCATTCGAGCTTCGCCAACCTGCGTCGCGACCTGCCGATGAACGCCCGCAGCAACCTTGGCCCGCGCCCGCTCAGCGAAGCGGTGCGGGCGGAGATCAACCGCATCCTGACGCTGTGGGCACAGGCCCGCGCCCGGCATGGCGGCACGGGTGACTTCTTGTTCGGTGAGTGGTGCGCGGCCGACATGATGTTCGCGCCGGTGGTGACCCGCTTCGTGACCTATTCTGTGCCGGTGCCGCCGTTCGCCGGCCGCTACATGGAAGCGGTGCTCGAGCAGCCGCACGTTGCCGAGTGGATCGAGCAGGCGCAGGACGAGCCCTGGGTGATCGACCAGTACGAACAACCGGCAAAGAACTGAACACCCTGCAACAAAGCGCAAGGTGTAGCCGTTAAACGCCTGATGCGCTTATTTTATCTCACTCCGCTGCTGGGCCTTGCGGCCTGCGCTACCCCGTCCGACCGCATCACCGATGCGTTGCAGGGCTACGGCCTGGCGCCGCAACAGGCGCGCTGCGTGGGCGACCGGTTACAGTCCCGCCTGTCGATCGGGCAGTTGCAGGAGCTTGCGCGGTTGGCGCGGACCTATCGTGAGAACGATCCCAACCCGCAGGCGCTCACCCCGTCCGACCTGATCCGGGTTGCCGGCGGGGTGCACGACGTCCGCGTGCCCCTGGAAGTCGGCAAGGCGGCGGCGAACTGCGGTCTCATTCCCGGCACCACGCTGGGTCTGCTAAACGCGATCTCCGGCGCCTAGGGCCGCGGCTTCCGGACGAACTGCATGGTTCGGCTGTCGAGGTGCATGTCGACGTCCGGGTAGTGGCAGTCGCTGGTAGGCGGCCGACCGATCGCCACGAAGCGGCACGGTCGGGCGCTCTCATTGATCAGGTGGTGGCCATTGCCGCTCGCCTTCGGGAATGCCGCCAGGTCGCCGGGCCGAAGCACGGTTCGCCCCTCGTCCTCGACCAGCACCGCCTCGCCTTCCAGCATGACAACCAGCTCGTCCTCGCCCTCGTGCCAGTGCCGGTGGCTCGACCAGGCGCCCGGTTCCAGCGTCACGTGGCTGGCGCCCCAGTCGCTGAGCCCAGCCGCCGGCGCGAGCCGCCGGTACCAGCGCCCCTGCACCGCCCGGCTATGCGGCTCCGGGTAATCCGTCGCGTTGGTCTGCTCGATGGCGTCCAGGTCCAGTTTCGGCATCCACTTCTCCCGTGCTAGGCGCAACGCCCATGCCCATCATCGACCCGGTCGAGCTCGCCGCCAAGCTGATTTCCGTTCCGTCCGTCACCCCTGCCAGCGGCGCGGTGTTCGAGGTGCTGGCCGAGGTTTTGAGGCCGCTGGGGTTCACGATCCACCGCTTCGTGCTGGGCGAAGCGCCCGACGGGCCGACCGAGAATATGGTGGCCATCCGCGAAGTGAGCCCGGGTCCGCACTTCGGCTTCGCCGGCCACCTCGACGTGGTGCCGCCCGGCGACGGCTGGAGCGGCGATCCCTTTGTTGCGCGAATCGAGAACGGCCGGCTGATCGGGCGCGGTGCTAACGACATGAAGAGCGCGATCGCATCGATGGTCGCCGCCATCGCCGCGGTCGAACAGCGGCGCGGCACCCTCTCCCTGCTCCTCACCGGCGACGAGGAAGGCTATGCCACCTACGGTACGCCGCGCATCATCGACTGGCTGGGCGAGCGCCGCATCCGGCCCGACATGATCCTGATCGGCGAGCCGACCAGCGAAGGGCGACTCGGCGACACGGTCAAGATCGGGCGGCGCGGATCGGTCAACCTGTGGCTGACCGTGCCCGGCACCCAGGGTCATGTCGCCTACCCGCACAAGGCGGACAATCCCGTGGGCAGGCTGGCCCGGATCGTCGCCGAACTCGACCGACTGCACCTCGACGATGGCACGGACGTGTTTCCGCCCTCCAACCTCGAGTTCACCGGGCTCGATACCCCGACCCACGCCAGCAACGTCATCCCGGGCGAGGCCACGGCGCAGCTCAACATCCGCTTCAACAATCTGCAGCGCGGGTCCGATCTGGTCGATCGGGTCACCGCCATCGCCCAAAGCATCGAGCCCCGCGCCACCGTCCGCGCCCGGATCTCGGGCGAAGCCTTCCTGACCCCGCCGGGCGAGCTCTACGACCTGGTGGTGGACGCCATCCGCGCGGAGACCGGCGAAGCGCCGGCGCTGTCGACCAGCGGGGGGACGTCCGACGGGCGCTTCCTCATCCAGCTCTGTCCGGTGGTCGACTTCGGCTTGCCGAACGCAACCATGCACAAGCTGGACGAAAGCGCCGGCGTGGAAGATATCCGCGCGCTGGCCCGCATCTACGGCCGCATCGTCGGCCGCGTGGTGGGCTAGGCCGCGCCCCTCAGCCCGCGATCCGCGCCGCTGGTCCAGGCGACGAACTCGGTTTCGAACATCGGCTGGGCGAAGACGAAGCCCTGCACCGTGTCACACCCCATCGCCCGCAGTATGTCGGCCTGAGCGACGGTTTCAACCGCCTCCGCGACCACTTCACAGCCAACGCCTTTGACGAGGTGAATCACGGCCTGAACGATGACCCGCGCCTTGTCGCAAGTCTCGATGTCCTGGATCAGCGAAGGATCGAGCTTGACCCGGTCGATCGGCAGCGTCCTCAGGCGCGCGATGTTGGAATAGCCGGTGCCGAAGTCGTCGAGCGAGATGGTCGCTCCGTCAGCCCGCAATTCCGCAATCTCCGCCAGGGTCGCCGCCGAGCATTCCATTGCGGCGCTTTCGGTGAACTCGAGCTCGATCTGGCTGAGCGGCACGCCGGCCGACGCGAAGCATTGCCGCAGCCGGCCGAAGAAGTCGGCGCGGTCGAGCTGCCGCGGGCTGACGTTGAACGCCAGCCGCTTGCGGCGAGCGGTGCCCAGGTTCCAGGATTCGAGCAGCGCCGCCACTTCGGCCATGACCCATTCGCCGATCTCGGCGATGATGCCGGTCTGCTCGGCAATGGGGATGAAGGTCGCCGGTGCCCGCATGCCGTCGCGGGGGTGGTTCCAGCGGATCAGCGCCTCGGCGCCCGTGATCTCACCCGTCATCAGGCTCAGCTGCGGTTGCAGGGCGAGCAGGAACTCGCCGCGCTGAACGGCCACCGTCAGCGCCGTCTCCGTCTCGACCTTGCGGCTATATTCCTGCGCCAGTTCTTCGCTGAACAGGCAGTGCTGCCCGCCGCCCCGGCTCTTGGCCCGGTACATGGCGATGTCGGCCGCCCGCATCAGCCCTTCGATGCCGGCGCCGTGCAGGGGCGTGAGCGCCACGCCGACCGAGGCGCCGATGTCGAGGCTATGTCCATGCAATTCGAACGGTTCGCCGATGGCCAGCACCACCCGACGCGCGACCCGCTCGGCATTTTCGGCATCGCCGATGTCGGGGAACAGCAAGGTGAACTCGTCCCCGGCCAGCCGGGCAACCAGAAGCTGCTGGCTATCGTTCACCACCTCGCTGTTGATGATCACCCGCAGCCGGTTGGCCACCATCACCAGCAGCTGGTCGCCGCGCGCATGGCCAAGGCTGTCGTTGACCGTCTTGAACCGGTCCAGATCGACGAACAGCAGCGCGCCCAAGCGGTCGGGAACAGCGGCGTCCAGCACGCGCTCCGCATCGTTCCGGAAGTTAAGGCGATTCGGCAGCGAGGTCACCGGATCGTACATGCCCAGCGCATGGGCATTCTCGATCGATGAGCGCACGTCGGCGAACAGCCGGTCGACGGCCGCCGCAAGCTTGGGGTGGGTCCGCGCGACCAGGGCCGGGGTCGGGCTGGTGAGGTCCCCGTCTTCAACCGCCAGCAACCGATCGCGCAGCGCCGCCAGCGCGCGAGCGCTTTCGCTGTTCGGCCGTTCGGCGGCGATGTAGCTGACCAGGAGGCAAAACGCACCGGCGCCTAGACTGGCAAAGATCTGGTCGTTGAGTTGCGACAGGGTCAGGAAAGCCGCCAGGCTGAAGACGAACGAGGCCACCCCTGCCGCTGCCGACAGGATGACGTTGCTCAGTTTCTGTGCGTTGCCGTCTTGCATGGTCTATCCGACCGACAGGCCTAATCGCCCACCCTTAAGAAAGAGTGTGGCTGATCCCCGCTTTCTGGCGGATCAGCGGCGCAGGATCAGGTAAAGGCTGCCGCCACCACCGTGGTTCCTGTGAGCGCTGCGGACAGCCGCGATCCGGTCGGCATGACGGGACACGGCCAGCCAGTCGTGGACTGCCGCGCGGATCTTGCCGCGCTGCACCGGGGGCTCGCCGGGCCGGTGATGACCGGTGACCAGCAACAGCACTCGGTCGCCGGATGTGACCGCCTGTTCCAGTACCCGGTCCAATGCCTCCCACGCCCGCTCCAGGCTGTGTCCATGAAGATCCAGCGTTCGGTCCACGGCGACCGTCCCGCTGCGCAGGCGGCGGTCCCAGTGACTGTCGAGGCTGCCGTGGATGGTCGGGCGCGGTTTCGCCGGCGGCGGCGGCGCGAGCCGCTCGGGCGGCACCCGGCCCTTCGGCGGCTTGGTCGCGTGGGCAACCGGGGGCGCGTGGTCGGCCCTGGGCTCCGCGACGTCGATCGGTGCGGGCTGGGGCAGCGGATGACGGCTGAGCGGCCGAATGGTCGCGGTCACCCGCGCCCACAGCGTCTCCTCGTCAGGGCTGAGCTTGCGCATTCGCCGCCGCCGCCATGGCGCGAGCGGCCTGCACGCGGTCCACCGTGCCCCGCGGCAGCAGCAGCAGGGCGTCACCCTTCGCCGCCATCCCGCCGGCCGTGACCTGGGCGTAGGATCCCGCGCCCCAGAAGGTGTCGAAGCGATTGGCGCCCTTGATCGCGCCGCCTGTATCCTGCGCCACCCACAGGCCATCGGCCTCGGGGCGGTCCACATCCAGCCAAACCGGGGCGCCGAGCGGCACGAACGCCGGATCGGCGGCAACCGTAGTGCGCGGCGACACGGCGACGTTCAGCGCCCCAAGCGGCCCGGGGCCGGTCAGTTCCTTGAAGAAGATATAGCTCAGGTTCTCCCGCATCAGCGACCGGCCGCCGTCCGGCTGGCTCCGCATCCAGGCCTTGATCGATTCCATGTTGGCGCCGCCCGGCGGAAGCACGTTGCGCTCGCGCAGCAGCCGGCCGATCGCCACGTAATCGCGACCGTTCTGCCCGTCATAGCCAAGCCGCATGACGCTGCCGTCCGGCAGTCGCAGCCGGCCGGAGCCCTGGATTTCCACAAAGAACAGGTCGATAGGGTCGGCGGCATAGGCCAGTTCCAGGCCCTTGTTCGCCAGCGCTCCGTCTTCGATCTCGGCGCGGGTGAAGTAGAGCACGCAACTGCCGGTCGGGTCGATCCGCCCGCGCCCGGTCTGCCCGTCGGCGCGGGTGCAGCGAACGATGTCGGCCGGCGTGCGATGGATCGGCACGGCATAGCCCGGTCCGGGCGTGCGGCTGCCAGGGATCTCCGGCTCGTAATAGCCGGTGGCAAAGGCGGAATCGGTCCCCACCCGCACCCATTCGAACTTGGATTCGAAAAAGGCCTTGGCGCCTCCTGGCGGGATGGTGGCGGCCTCGGCGCACAGCGGCTGCCAATCGGCGCCGCGAGTGAGCCCGGAAGAGTCCGTCCGGCGCATCACCGCGGGGCAGCTCAGGCGGAAGGCGGTGAGCCCGCGCTCGGCCTGCTCGACCGTCAACGGGCGCGGCCCGGCAAGCGTCGCGCCCGCTGCAAACGCGTTGGCGGGTTTCGGCGGGACCGGAGCGGGCTGCGTCGCCGGAAGGGTTGAAACGGTGGGGGCAACCGGCGGTGCCGCCGGGCGGGTGGCGCAGGCGGCGCTGAGCAGCGCCGCGCCGGCCACGATCAGCAGTCGGGGAAACAAGCTCACTCTTCTTCGTCGGTCTCGATCAGGATCCAGTTCGGATCGCGGCTGGCGAGATCGCGGCGGAATGTCCACTTGTCGCGGGTCTGCACCGCGTCGCTGAGCGAGCCGGCAACCACTTCGCCGGCCGCATCACGCGTGATTGCGGCGATGTCAGCCTCGAACCGCACGGTGACCGTGGCCACCGATCGCTCCATCGCGGCGGCGGCGATCACCGAATGTTCGATCGCGATCAGGCGATTGTCGAGCCGGTGGCCGGCGGTCTGGCGGTCCTCGACGGCGGCGGCGAAGGTCCCGTAGACCTCCGGGTCGATGAACTGGCGCACGTCATCGATCTCGCCGCGCCAAAAGGCTTCCAGGATCATCCGGTAGGCCGACTGCGCGCCTTCCAGGAAGCGGGCCACGTCGAAGCTCGAGTCCGCGGCCAGGATGGCGCGCACGCCAGGGCCCGCCGTCGGCAGATAGGCGTCGCCGGTCGGCTCCGTCGGATTGGCCGGGGCCAGCGGCGAGGGCTGCGGCCGCGGAGCGACCGCCCCGTCCTGCTCGGCCGGCTTGAGGGTCAGCTGCTGCTCATGGCCGGTGCGTTCGCCCAGCACGCTGTAGAGGCGCAAGCCGATGAACAGGGCCACAAGGGCGAGGATGATGATCGAAACCAAGGTCAGTCCAGTCCGACAAGTTCAGCAGCTAACATAGGCTCTGTGTGGCACCGGTCCAACCCCCGCCTTTCGGCGGATGAGCGGTTTCGCCGCGCGGTTGCGCCGCTCCGGCCCGGCTGCTAGTCGCGCTCCCCAGCCGGGACGGGGTGGTTGCCGCCGTTTCACGCACCTTTTTGTATGCGAAGGTTTAAAACGATCCATGGCCGAGCAGGACTCCTTTTCCCCCATCAACGGCGACGCCAACCCGCAGGATGGCGGCGATCAGCCGCAGGTCGCCGCGCTGGCGCAGTACATCAAGGACCTGTCGGTCGAGAACCCGTCCAGCCCGCAGGTCTTCCAGTGGCAGGAACAGCCGCAGCTCGACGTCCAGTTCAACATCAACGTCAACAAGGCCAGCGACGACCTGCACGAAGTGGTGCTGAAGATCGACGCGTCGGCCCGCAGCCAAAGCGGCGTCCACTTCGTGATCGACCTCAGCTACGGCGGCCTGTTCGCGCTGCGCAACGTGCCGGAAGAGGCGCTCGGGCCGTTCCTGCTGGTCGAGGCGCCCCGTCTGCTGTTCCCGTTCGCGCGGCAGATCATCGCCGGCGCGACACAGGATCTGGGCTTCCCGCCCTTGATGCTCGACCCGATCGACTTTGCCGCCATCTTCATGGCGCAGATGGAGCAGCAGCAGTCCGCGGGCGAGCTGCCGCAGGGCGAGCCGACCGTTCAGTAAGTCAGGCACTGCCGGCGCGGGCGACCGCACCGGCATTCCACGCGAAAGACGGGCGGGCGATGAATCTCCTCAAGGCCACCGGCACGATCGGGGGACTGACCATGGTCAGTCGCATCGCGGGCTTCGCCCGGGAGATGCTGATGAGCCGCGTGCTTGGCACCTCGGCGGAGGCTTCGGCCTTCGTGATCGCCTTTCGCCTGCCCAACACGTTTCGACGGCTGTTCGGCGAGGGCGCCTTTTCGGCCGGGTTCGTGCCGCTGTTCAGCCAGCGGCTGCACGGCGATGGCGGAGAAGCCGACGCCCGGCAGTTCAGTGAAGAAGTGCTGGCAGTGTTCCTGCCCACCCTGCTGATCTTCACCCTGGTGTTCGAGATCATCATGCCGCTCTTCGTGGCGGCGCTTTCGGGGTACGGGGGTGAGCAGCTGGCGCTCACCACCTTTCTTACCCGGATCACCTTTCCCTACCTGCTGCTGATCAGCCTGGTTTCGCTGTTCTCGGGCATTCTCAATTCACTCACCAGGTTCACGGCTGCGGCCTTTGCCCCCGCCCTGCTGAACGTGGCGATGTTGGCGGCGCTGATCCTGGTGCCGGTGGGCGGCGCCGCTTCTGCGTTGGCCTTGTCGGTCGGCGTGACGGTTGGCGGCTTTCTCCAGCTTGCCTTGCTGATGGTCGCCACAAGGCGAGCCGGCATCTCCTTGAAGCTGAAGCGGCCGCGGATGACGCCTGGCGTCCGCCAATTCGTGCGGGTGGTGATCCCGGCCACGCTGGGCGCCGGCGTCTACCAGATCAGCGCCTTTATCGACACCTTCTTCCTGGCCCGGATCAGTGAAGGCGCGCCGGCCATCTTCAACTATGCCGACCGCCTCAATCAGTTGCCGCTGGGCGTGATCGGCGCGGCCCTGGGCACCGCGATCCTGCCCCAGGTCAGCCGCTTCGTCGGCGCCGGCGAGCCCGGCAAGGCGGCGCGCGTGCAAGGGCAGGCAGCCGAGCTGGCGATGCTGCTGTGCCTGCCGGCGTCCATCGCGCTGGCCGTGGCTGCCCAGCCCCTGATCTCGGCGCTTTTCCAGGGCGGCGAGTTCAACGCCGCCGACGCGTCCGTGACCGGGTTGGTGCTGAGCATCATCGTGCTTGGCCTGCCCGCCTACGTGCTGGTGAAGGTCCTGACACCTGGTTTCTATTCGCGGCAGGACACGGCCACCCCGGTTAAGACCGCCGCCTTCGTGCTGATCGCGAACATCGTGCTCAACTTCCTGCTGATTCCGCCGTTCGGTATTGCCGGACTGGCGGCGGCCATCGCCATCGCCAGCTGGCTGAACTGCATCGTCCTGTACGTCATCCTCCACCGCCGCGGGCACTTCCGGATCGAAGGATGGTTGGCCAGCCGGATTGTCCGTCAGCTGATTGCCGGAATTGCCATGGCAGCGGCCTTGTTCGCCGTACGCCTGCTCATTGGCGATTGGTTCTCCGGCAACCTGGGGCAGCGAATGATCGGAGTGGTGGCATTGGTCGGGGTCGGCCTGGCGGTCTATTTCCCCCTGGTCTGGGTGCTTGGCGGCGTCGACCGCGACGCGTTCAAGGCCCTGCTGCGCCGCCGCAAGCCGGTCGAAGATGCCGGCTGATCCCCCGCCCGTCACCCGGGTCATCTCCGGGATCCAGCCGACCGGCAACCTGCACCTCGGTAACCTCCTGGGCGCCATCCTCCGCTGGGTGACCATGCAGGAGGAGGCGCCGTGCCTGTTCTTCCTGGCCGACCTCCACTCCCTGTCGGAGCATGCCGATCCCGCCACCCGCCGCGCCAACGTGCGGGAGATGGCGGCCGCGCTGATCGCCAGTGGGATCGACACGTCCAGATCGGTCCTGTTTGCCCAGAGCGCCGTCCCGGCGCACGCCGAGCTCTGCTGGCTGCTCAACGGCACCGCCCGAATGGGCTGGCTCAGCCGGATGACCCAGTGGAAGGACAAGGGCGGCAAGAACAAAGAGGGCGCGTCCGTCGCCCTGTTCGATTACCCCGTGCTTCAGGCGGCCGACATCCTGCTCTACCGCGCCAGCCATGTGCCCGTCGGCGAGGACCAGAAGCAGCACATCGAACTGACGCGCGATATCGCGGTCAAGTTCAACACCGACTACGACACCGACCTGTTTGTCGCGCCCGAACCGTTCATCGGCGCGGGGAGCGCGGCTCGCGTCATGTCCCTGCGCGACGGCTCGGCCAAGATGAGCAAGTCCGACCCGTCGGACATGAGTCGGGTCAACCTGATTGACGACGACGACACCATCGCCGCCAAGATCCGCAAGGCGCGGACCGATCCCGATCCCCTGCCCGACGACCCTGCCCTGCTCGCTGACCGACCCGAGGCCCGCAACCTGGTCGGCATCATGGCGGCGGTGACCGGCCAGACGGAGGCCCAAGTCTGCCGCGAACATGCCGGCCAGGGCTTCGGCGCATTCAAGCCGGCGCTGGCGGACGCGCTGATCGCCTTGCTGGCCCCCATCCGCGGCCGACTGGAGCAGCTCCGTTCCGATCCGGCGATGCTGGACCGCGAACTGGCGTCGGGCGCCGCCCGGGCGGCCGCGATTGCCACCCCGACCCTCGATGCCGCCTACCGCGCGGTCGGCCTGCGCTAGATCGTCTCGCCGTCCTGCGCCCTCGCTTCATCGGCGGTTCAAGTGCGAACGTGCTATAACCCACTGACTAGACGGGATTTCCCCGATTCGAGGGTTCAAGCATGATGATGTTGAAGAAGGTGACGGCGGCCGTCCTGCTCGGCGCGTCAGCACTGGCGGTGAGCGGCTGTGCCGCCACGCTTCCGACCAAGGTGACCCGCTTCCAGGCGTTGCCGATCCCCGCCGGCCAGACCTTTGCGGTCGTGCCGGGCGCTGGCGCGGCGGGCCGCGGCGGCTTGGAGTTCCAGGGTTACGCGCAATATGTCGCGCAGCAGCTGAACGCCCGCGGGTATCGCCAGGTGGCATCGCCGCAGCAGGCGCAGATGGTGGTGCAGATCGGCTACGGCATCGACCAGGGCCGGCAGGTCGTGCGCGAGGATCCGTTTGTCCGTTCGCGCGGGTTTGGCGGTTATTACGGCGGCGGCTTCGGTCGTTACGATCCGTTCTGGGGCGTCTACACCGGCCGGCCCTACTATAGCCGTTACGGCTACGGCGGTCGCGGTTTCGGCGGCTTCGGCTCGCCCTTCTACTATGGCTGGGACGATCCGTTCTGGACCGGTGGGATCGACGTCTACACCGAATACCGCAGCCAGCTGGAGATGGACATTCGCGACCGCGTGACCAATCAGCCGCTGTTCGAGGGCCGGGCGCAGGCGCGTTCGACTACCGACGAACTCGGCACGCTGGTGCCCAACCTGATCGAAGCCATGTTCACGGGCTTCCCGGGCCGCAGCGGTGAAACGGTGCGGATCAGCGTGCCCTCGCGCCGCACCCGCTAAGCGCAAGCCGCAGCGGATTACGACAGCCCGTCCGGAGCGATCCGGGCGGGCTTTCGCTTATTTCGGCTGACGAGCCTTGCGCGCCGCATCTTCCCGCTTGCGCCGCTCGCGGATGCCCCCCTCCACACCCGTCCCCTGTGGCATCGGTTGGTAAAGCGACCCCGTCGAGTTCGGCACCGGGCTGCCCTTGCCCAGTTCCGAGCGGTGGATGTCGGCCGCAACCCGCTCCGTCAGGTCGGGAAACAGGTTGTGGGCGCTGACCGATGCCTGCGCCTTCCACCCGACCGGCAGTTCCTCGCGGGGATGCAGCGACACCCACACCAGCGCGTCGACCACCTTGCGCGGATCGTCCAGCATGATCATCCGCGTCGCATGGCCGGTGTAATTGGCGTTATGGATGAAAAAGGGCGTGTCGGCCGCCCACGGCATCACGGTTGCAACCTTGATGGTGCGCGCGTAGCCGGCATGGCGAAGTTCCTCGTTGAGCGCGCGGCCGAGGCTCAACACCGCCGCTTTCGACGCGGCATAGGTCGCATGATAGGCGATCGGCACCTCACTTTCGACTGAGCCCATGTTGACCAGCGTGCCGCCGCCCTGCCGAATAAACTGGCGCAGCGCCGCCTGGCTGCCGTTCATGACGCCTTTGACGTTGACGTCGATCACCCGCGACTGGTCTTCGATCGGGATCTCCCAGAACCGTCCAACGGCGCCGGCCCCGGCGATGTTCATCCACACATCGATCCGTCCGAACCGGGTCACCGCCGCCGCTGCCAGCCGATCGACGTCGGCCGGCCGGCTGATGTCGGTCGGCACCACTAGGGCACGGCCGCCCGCCGCCTCGACCTCGCGCGCGACCTCGGCCAGGAGCTCCGCTCGCCGGGCCGCCAGCACGACATTGGCGCGCATGGCGCCCAGCCGCACCGCGGTGCCGCGGCCAAAGCCGCTGGAGGCGCCGACGATCACGTAAGTCCGATTATGGATCAGCGGCACGTCCCGGCGGGACAGCCGGGTCGATGTGGCGCACCCGGCCAGCAGGAGGCAGGTCAGCGGCAGGAGCAGCCAGCGGGTAATCAGGTGAAGCCGAAGCATGAAGCGCGGTCCTACTGGAGCTCACGGCTTCAAGCGCTGCCGCTCCGGTAAGTTCCTCGGTTCACGCTCCGCGGGCTGGCTCAGCCCTCCAGCTGGCGGGTCAGGAGGCGGATGGCGGCGTCGATCTCCGGATCCATCGCCCGCAGCTTCTCGATCTGGCGAACGGCGTGGATCACCGTGGTATGGTCGCGTCCACCGAAGCGGCGGCCAATGTCGGGCAGCGACTTGGGCGTCAGCTGCTTGGACAGGTACATGGCGACCTGGCGCGGCCGGGCGACCTCACGGGAGCGGCGAGCGCTGGTCATCTCCGCCTTGCGGATCCGATAATGCTCGGCGACCTGGGTCTGGATCTCGTCGATGCTGATCCGCCGCTGGTTGGCGCGCAGGACGTTAGCCAGCACTTCCTCGACAAAGGCGATGTCGATGGTCCGCCCGGTCATCATCGCATAAGCGGCGATGCGGTTCAGCGCACCTTCCAGTTCGCGGATGGAGCTGGTCAGGCGCTTGGCCAGGAACTGCACCACGTCCGTGGGCATGCTGACGCCCGGCAGCATCGCCAGCTTAGTGACGATGATGTTGTAGCGCAGCTCCAAATCCGCCTGGTTGATATCGGCGACCAGGCCCCAGCTGAGGCGCGACAGGATGCGCGGCGCGATCCCGTCCAGGTCCTGCGGCGCCCGGTCGGAGGTGATCACCAGCCGCCGCCCGGCGCCGATGATCTCGTTCATGGTGTGGAAGAACTCTTCCTGGGTCGATTCCTTGCCGGCGATGAACTGGACGTCATCGATCAGCAGCAGGTCGGCCGAGCGCAACCGCCCCTTGAACCCGATGGTGTCGTTCTCGCGGATGGCGCGGACGAACTCGACCATGAACTTCTCGGCCGACATCGACACGACCAGCGCGTCGGGCCGAAGCTCCAGAAAGCGCTGGCCGATGGCATGCAGCAGGTGGGTCTTGCCGCGGCCGGTGCCACCATGGACGAACAAGGGATTGAACGTGACCGTGTCCGCTTCCGCCAGCGTGCGGGCGGCGGTGGCGGCGACCTCGTTGGCCTTGCCGATGACGAAGCTGGCGAAGCTGTAGCGCGGATCGAAGTTCGGGCGCGGATGGGCGGAGACGACCGCGGAAGGGTGCGCCGGGCTCGGCTCCTCATCGAGGATCAGCAGCGGCGCGGGCCGCGGGCCGCCTTCGCATGCGACCACCCGGACCTCGCGAACGATCGGCAGGGTGGTCTTCCAGGCGAGCTGCAGCCGCTCACCGAAGTGATTGCGCACCCAGTCGGCCATGAACTTGGACGGCATGACCAGTTCAAGTGCACCCAGGTCCGGATCAAACGCCCCGAGTTCGGCCGGCTTGAGCCAGCCGTCGAAGGTACGCGCACCGCAATCCCGGCGAAGCCCGGCGCGGATCGCGTCCCAGGCGGCGATCAGCGGAGGGGCCAGCCCTTCGCCGCTATCGCCTTCACCCTGCGACGTCCAAGCCTGCTGCACCGGTTCCAAGCCTCCTCTTAACCCCCTAGGTAGCCGGCAAAGCGGTGCCGTTGCGCCCGACCCGAGTCGCCGCGCTCACCTCTTGCCTCTGAGTGCATCCCCCCAGTGGAATCACTGCCGGGGCTGGGTTTTTGGAAGCGTCCGGGACGGATGCCAAGGGGCGTTTTTTCACATCCTTGAAATAAACCGTCTTGACAGGTGTCCCCCCTTAGCAAGCCCGGTTTGTGACAGAATTCTCCTGTTTTCACAGCTCGCTATCTGGTCGGCGATCAGCGAATCGCGGGAATCACTCGGGTATTCGCGACAGACGAAAAACGGCCGCCGGAAGGGTCCGACGGCCGCCTTGCAAACAGCAGTAAATGAGAGCTGGTCTTAGCTCAGCGCGGACACCCGCTTGGTCAGGCGGGAGAACTTCCGCGCCGCCGTGTTCTTGTGAATAACGCCGCGCGCCACGCCGCGGGCGATCTCCGGCTGCGCCGCCTGGAGAGCCGCCGACGCCGCGCCCTTGTCACCCGCCGTCAGCGCCAGCTCCACGGCCTTTATAAAGGACCGGATGCGGCTCACGCGGCTGTGATTGATCACTTCGCGCCGGGCATTACGGCGGATGCGCTTCTTGGCTTGCGGCGTGTTCGCCATGTCGTCGTCAAATCCCTCGATGTGCAAAAGAAAAGCGGCGCGAAAGCCTGTCAGCTCGCACCGGCATGCCGCGTCCCCTATACGAGCCCCTGACTCGGGTCAACGCTCTAGCGCTGGCAGGCCGGGCAGTGCCAGGTCGACCGCCCGCCCTGGGCAAAGCGCCTGACCGTTCCGCCGCAGGCGCAGCCATGTCCTTCCCGGTCGTACACGGCGAAGTTGCGGGAGAAGTAGCCCAGCGCTCCGTCCGGCTGCGCATAGTCGCGCAAGGTCGATCCGCCGGCCTCGATCGCGTCGGTGAGCACCTGCCTGATCGCCGGCACCAGCCGCCGCAAACGCTCCAGGCTGATCCGCCCGCCGGCCCGGTTGGGGCTGATGCCGGCCCGGTACAGCGCCTCGCACACGTAGATGTTGCCCAATCCCGCCACGATCCGCTGGTCGAGCAGCAGCAGCTTGATGGCGGCGCTGCGTCCCGCCAGCCTCGCCTTGAGCTCCTCGGCCGTTATGTCGAACGGCTCGGGGCCAAGCCCGACGAACCCGCTCCACTCCGCTAGTTCGGCGGTCGGCACCAAGTCGACGCTGCCGAACCGGCGCGGGTCGTTCAGGGCCAGGCAGTGCCCCTCTTCCGTCGCGATCAGCAGGTGGTCGTGCTTGCCTAGGTCCGCCGGATCGATCCGCCACCGCCCACTCATCCCCAGGTGGAACACCAGCGTGTCGCCCCGGTCGGTACCGATCAGCCCGTATTTGGCCCGCCGGTACAAGCCGGTGACCCGCGCGCCAGTCAGTCGCTGGCCAAGATCAACCGGCATCTCTCGCCGAAGGTCGGCCCGGCGCGGCTCCACCCGGGTCAACCGCCGTCCGTCCAGCACGGTGGCCAGCCCGCGAACGGTGGTCTCGACTTCGGGAAGCTCGGGCACGAGAGGCCATATGGCGCCGCTACCTGCTTGCCGCTAGAGCGCCGCCATGTCCGAAACCGTGAACTTCGGCGATGCGCTCGTCACCCCCGAAGAGAAGACCCGCCGCGTCGGCGCGGTGTTCTCGTCCGTCGCCCGCCGCTACGACCTGATGAACGACCTGATGTCGGCCGGAACGCACCGGCTGTGGAAGGACCGCTTCGTCAGCCGCGTGAAGCCGCAGCGCCACGAACATATCCTCGATATGGCCGGCGGCACCGGCGACATCGCCTTCCGAATGGCCAAGCGCGGGGCGCTGGTCACCGTGTCGGACATCAACGCCGACATGCTCGGCGTCGGCATGGAGCGGGCGGAACAGCGCGGGATCGAAGGCCTCAGCTGGTCGCAGCAGAATGCGGAGGTGCTGAGCTTTCCCGACCGTCGGTTCGACGCCTACACCATCGCCTTCGGGATCCGGAACGTCACCGACATCCCGGAGGCGCTCCGCGAAGCGCACCGCGTGCTCAAGTTTGGCAGCCGCCTGTTCGTGCTGGAATTCTCCACGAGCGAGTGGCCCGGCTTCGGCGACGCCTACGAGTTGTGGGCCGACAAGATGATCCCGCGCATCGGCAGGGCCGTTGCCGATGACGAGGAAAGCTACCGCTATCTGGTGGAAAGCATCCGCCGCTTTCCCAAGCCGCAGCAGTTCCGCGCCATGATCGGCGAGGCCGGCTTCCAGCGCGCCTCCGTGGAGACGCTGATGGGCGGCCTGGTCTGCATCTGGAGCGGGTGGAAGGTTTGACCACCGCCGTCACCCACCTCGCCCGACTGCTCGGCTGGGGACGAACCCTTGCCCGCCACGGCGCGCTGCAGGGCATCGAGCGCGACCCACTGACTCCGCCCGGAGTCCGCCGGCTGCTTCGGCTGGCCCGGTTCGGGCTGCGCCAGCCGGCCGAGCCCGACTATGCCCATGCGCTGGGAGAAATCGGGCCGGCCGCGATCAAGCTCGGCCAGGCGCTTGCCACCCGCCCCGACTTGGTGGGCGAACGCGCGGCGCACAACCTCCTTCGTCTGCAGGACTCGCTCCCGCCGGCCCCCTTTCCGCTGATCCGGGCCGCCATTGAGACCGCCCTCGAAGCTCCGCTTGAAGCGCTGTACGCCGAGTTCGACGAAGTTCCGGTCGGCGCCGCCTCCATCGCCCAGGTCCACCGCGCCGTGACCACCGAAGGCCGCCAGGTCGCGGTTAAGGTCCTCCGCCCCGGCATCGAGGATGAGTTCGCCCGCGCGCTGGAAACCTACGAATGGGCCGCCGCTCGCGTGGAACGCCTTGGCGGCGAGGCCGCGCGCCTGCGCCCGCAAAGCGTGATCGCCCAGTTCCGCCAGTGGACCCGGCGCGAGCTCGACTTCAACCGCGAGGCCGCGTCGGCCAGCGAACTCAAGCAGAACATGGTTGCCGAGCCCGGCTTCTACGTGCCCGAGATCGATTGGAAGCGCAGCGCCCGACGGGTGATGACGCTGGAGTGGATCGACGGCATCAAACTCAGCAAGCGCGACGGGCTGATCGCCGCCGGCCACGACCTTCCCGAGCTTGCCCGCACCCTGGTCCGAGCCTTTCTGCGCCAGGCGGTGATCGACGGCTTCTTCCACGCCGACCTCCACCAGGGCAACCTGTTCGCGCTCCACGATGGCCGCATCGCCGCCATCGACTTCGGCATCATGGGCCGGGTCGACCGTCGCGCCCGGCTGTGGCTGGCCGAAATCCTCTACGGCCTGATCACGGGCAACTACAGCCGCGTCGCCGAAATCCACTTCGAAGCGCAGTACGTTCCGCCGCACCACAACATGGCCGAGTTCACCACCGCGCTGCGGGCCGTCGGCGAGCCGATCCGCGGCTTGGCGGTCAAGGACATCAGCGTCGGCCGGATGCTCGAGGGCCTGTTCAGCATCACCCGCGACTTCGACATGCCGACGCAGCCGCACCTGTTGCTGCTGCAGAAGACCATGGTGATGGAGGAAGGCGTCGCCACCTTCCTCGACCCCGAGATCAACATGTGGGAAACGGCCGAACCGTTTCTGCGCGACTGGATCCGCGGCGAGCTCGGGCCCGAAGCTTACGCGGCCGACCGGATCATCGACACGGTGCGTGCCCTCAAGAAGCTGCCCGCGCTGATCGACCGGATCGACCATTACTTCCCTGCTCCAGGCGCCGCCCCGCCCGACCTGCCCACCGCCCAAGTGGACGTCAAGGAGCTGCCCAAGCCGAAAGGGCGCGATTTCCTGATCGCCGCCGTGGCGGCAGTCGCGGGCGCCGCGGCGGTTCTGCTGCTGCGCTGATTTGCGACTCGCGGCCGTCATGCTAGGCGGTCACGCACACCGCTACTCAGGGGAATAAATCATGGCCGACCGCGTCACCATCACCCTCACCGACCTCCATTGCGAAGCCCAATCGGAACACGGCGGCTGCGAGCCCTATCTGTTCACCAGCTTCTTCGCCGTCGGTGGCGGTCAGGTCGATGTCCAGTCGCCGGCGCACCACGACATCCGTGGCGCCTTCGCCAACGATGTCGAAGCCGGCCACACCCTGCCCGTCCCCCAGGAAATCGGCACCGTCAGCCTCAGCGCGGGCGACAATTCCACCGTGGGCGTGGTCGCGTTGGTGATCGACGAGGACCTGTCGCGCGACGTCGCCGTGGGCCAGGCACATCAGGCTTTCCACCAGGAGGTCGAGGCCCAGCTTCGCCAGCTGTCCGGCAGCGGCTTCGACGAAACGCAGATCGAGCAGCTGCGCGATGCCGTGATGGCCAAGATCCGCGGCGCGATCCACGGCACCTACGACTACAGCGACATTCACCGGGACCAGGACGATCACCTGGGCATCGGCGTCCACACCGTCGGCGCGTCCGCCGGTGGCGAGTTCGAGCTTCCGCTCGGCTTCGCCGACGATCGCTTCACCCTGAAGGGCCGGGTCTCCGCCGCGTAGTGACCGCTAGCGGCGGCGGAGCAACGCCAGCCCCGCCGCCGTCGCCAGCAGCGCTGCGCCCGTCTTTTCGCGGCCGCGCTTCTTCAGCATGCCAAGCCCGAGTGTCGCCAGGCCCGACGACAGCATCGAGATCTTGCGCGCGCCCGCCAGCTGACCGGCGCGGGAGCTGACGCGCGAGACGAGGTAAGGATGGCCCTCCTCGTCGGCGTCGGCGTGAGCCGTTGACGTGGCCAGTCGCACCGTCGGGCGTACGGCCGGAGCCGGGCCTCCGTTCGCCGACTCCGGCTTGTCGTCCTTGCCGGCCTCGGTCTTAATGTCCTTGCCGGCCTCCGTCTTCCCGGCAGCTACATTATCAGCGCTCCACGCATTGCGCGCGCCCAGCGGCTTCTCGGACCCCGACGTCGTGTCCTTCTCGGTCTGGTGTTCGATCTCGCTGTTGATCTCGGCCGCGAACAGCAGGAGGTAAGCCGACAGGTACAGCCAGGTCAGCATCACCACGATCGCCGACAGCGACCCGTAGGTGGCGCCGTAATTGCCGAAGTTGCGGACATAAATGCCGAAGACCAGCGTCAGCACCATCCAGCCGAGGGCGAACAGGATCGACCCGGGCGTCAGCCACGTCCACTTCGCCTTGTCGCGGGCCGGGGCATAGCGGAACAGGGTCGCCACTGCCCCCGCCGCAATGCCGGCGAGCAGCGCATAGGTCAGCAGCTTGAACAGGAACGAGCCCACCGGCCCGATGTCCGGAAGCAGCTTCTCGAGGCCCGCCAGCACGCCCATCGCCCCGCCGGCGAGCAACGCCAGCAGCACTGCGCCAACCGTCATCAGCAGCGCCAGCACATTGGTCTTGATGAACCCGCGGGTCTCCTCTTCCTCATAGGCGATGTTCAGCGCAATCACGACCGAGCCGGCCGCGTTGCGCGCGCCCCACAAGGCGATCGCCAGCGCCAGCAGCAGACCCAGACCCTTCTTGCCGCCGCTGGTCTCGACCACGCTGACCAGTTGCTGGCTGATCAGCTCCCCGGCTTCTCCGGGCAGCATGTTGGTGATCGAACCCGCATGGCGCAGCACCGTTCCCGGCTCCGCCACCAGCCCATAGGTCAGCACCGTCGCGCCCAGCAGCGGCACCAGCGCCAGGAAGGCGTAGAAGGCGACACCCGCGGCCACCAGGCCGATGTTGTCGTTGGTCCCCTCCTTCCAGCTGCGGACGGCGATCTCCTTCCAGCCGACGGCGGGAATCTCGGTCGGCTTCTCGGCGGTGCGGCCGTGATCGGCCTGGGGCGATTCGGCAGGGGGACGGGCGGCGGTAGCCATGGACGCGGGCACTCCTTTGCCCGTCCAACTAGGCGGCGGCGTGGGCGTTCCGGTTTGGGGCAGCGAATGTCGCCGGCGCGGTTCCGAACCGGCCTGCGCGGGCTTGTCATTGCCGCTGAAGCGAAGCAAGCCACCGCTCAACCGGATTGCCTCGTCGCTGCGCTTCCCGCACCGATGACCGATCAAAGGAGCGATAAGTGGCGAAACGCCTGACCTGGTACATACTCGCCGCACTGATCCTCGGCCTGGTCACCGGCTGGATCATCAACTCCAGCATCGACAACGGCACGCCTGAGGCCACTGCCCGGCTGAAGGACATCGCCGGCTATTTCGGCATCATCACCTCCTTGTTCCTGCGCCTCATCAAGATGATCATCGCGCCCCTGGTGTTCGCCACCCTGGTGGCCGGAATCGCGCACATGGGCGACACCGCCGCGCTCGGCCGCGTCGGCCTGCGCTCGCTCGCCTGGTTCATCACCGCCAGCCTGCTGTCGCTCACCCTCGGCCTGATCCTGGTCAACACGCTGCAGCCGGGCGTCGGTCTCAACCTGCCGCTGCCGCCAGTCACCGCCGCCAGCGGCCTCGAGACCAAGGCCTTCAACCTCAAGGATTTCATTACCCACCTGGTCCCGGCCTCGATGATCCAGGCGATGGCCGAGAACGAGATCCTGCAGATTGTCGTCTTCTCCGTCTTCATCGGCGTGGCCATCACCGCGGTCGGCGAAAAGGCGGCGCCCCTGGTTCGCGGGGTCGAGGCGCTGGTCGAGGTGATGCTGCAGGTCACTGGCTACGTCATGGCCCTGGCGCCCATCGCCGTGTTCGCTGCGGTCACCGCCTCCATCGCCGAACAGGGCCCGGAGATCATCGCCACCTTCGGCAAGTTCATCGGCAGCTTCTATCTCGGGCTGGTGCTGCTGTGGCTGCTGCTGATCGGCATCGCCTTCGCCGCCGTCGGCCGGCGCGTGCGCCACCTCGTCCGCCACATCCGCGATCCGCTGATCCTGGCCTTTTCCACCGCCTCGTCCGAGGCCGCCTACCCGCGCACGCTGGAGGCGCTGGACCGCTTCGGCGTGCCGCCGCGCATTGCCAGCTTCGTCCTGCCGCTCGGTTATTCGTTCAACCTCGACGGCTCCATGATGTACATGACCTTCGCGACCATCTTCATCGCGCAGGCCTACGGCATCGACCTCAGCCTGGGCCAGGAGATTACCATGCTGCTGGTGCTGATGATCACCAGCAAGGGGATCGCCGGCGTCCCGCGCGCCAGCCTGGTGGTGATCGCGGCCACCCTTTCGCTGTTCAACATTCCGGAGGCCGGGCTGCTGCTGATCCTGGCGGTCGATCACTTCCTAGATATGGGTCGCTCGGCCACCAACGTCGTGGGCAACGCCGTCGCCTCCGTGCTCGTCGCCAAGTGGGAAGGCACGCTGCACGACGAGGAATCACCGGTGATCGAGCACGCGCCCGCGCCCGCGCACGTCCCGCCGCCCCCGCCGACCGTGTGAGCAACGCCCTCGACGCCCTGTCGGAGCGCTACCGCCTCATCCTGTGCGACCTGTGGGGCTGTGTCCACGACGGCTTCCGGCTGCTGCCCGGCGCCGAAGACCGCCTGCGACGGTGGCGGGCCGAGGGCCGCACGGTGCTGTTCCTCACCAATGCCCCACGCAGCCACCACGCAGTCCGCGTCCACCTCGATCGTATGGCTCTCTCGCGAGAGCTGTACACCGGCATCCTCACCGCCGGCGACGTCGGAATCGCGGCGCTGCAAGGCCACCCGGTCGGCTTCTGCGGCCGCGACGATGACGCCGCGGACCTCACCGCCGCCGGACTGGTATTCACCCCCGCGCCGTTTACCGAACTCGCCTGCGCCGGACTGTGGCCCGGTGAGACCGTCGACGACTATCGCCAGCGCCTAAGCGAGTGGCGAAAAGCGGATGTCCTCCTCCACTGCCTCAACCCCGACCGGATCGTGCTCCATGGCAACGAGCGCATGATCTGCGCCGGTGCGCTCGCCGACGCCTACGAAGCAATGGACGGCCGGGTCGCCTGGTACGGCAAGCCGTACTCCGCCACCTACGACTTCGCCCTCGGCCTTGCCGGCAATCCGCCCAAGGATGAAGTCATCGCGGTCGGTGACGGCCTCCACACCGACGTCCTCGGCGCGGCAGGCTACGGCATCGACTGCGTCTACGTTGCGAGCGGTATTCATGCCGGCGAAGCCTATCCGGATGACCTCACGCCGGGGTGGCACCCAGTCCTGACAGTGGATGGGCTCTGAGTCGCTTGCGGCCTGTCCGCATGGCTGGACGAAAGGTGATTACTGAGGCAAGATCCCGGCTAGTTTAACGTGGAGGCTCTACCATGGCGTTTACTTCATTGATCGTGGCGGCCGGCATCGCGGTGTCATCCACGCCGCAAGCTGCCCAAACGCCGGTCGCCACGCCCGCGACGGCTCAGGCCGCGCCGGAGAAAACCTGCAAGAAGTTCATCCCGACCGGCTCGATCATGCCCAAGAAGTTCTGCTTCACCAAGGACGAGTGGCGCGAATTCGATTCCAAGACGCAGGCCGGCGCGGAAAGCTTCCTTGCACGGCGGACAGCGGGAAGCCCGCTCGACCCAGACTGATCCGCTCGACTTCGGCGCCAGGAGAGCGGCCGCGGCAGCCGTCAGTGCGGCAGCGACCCCGTCTGCCGCAGCGCCTCGCCCAGCGCCAGCGCCGCCGAGGTCGCAAGGTTCATGGATCGGACCGCCGATCGCATGGGCAGGCGAACGCGCGTGTCGCAGCCGTCCACGACGTATCCTGGCACACCCGCGCTCTCCTTGCCGAACAGCAGCACGTCATCAGGATCGTATTGGAAGTCGTAGGCTGATCGTTCGGCCTTGGTCGTGAACAGGACCAGCCGCGCCGCGCCAACGCTCGCCCGGAACGCCGCAAAGTTTGGGTGGCGCGTGACCGCCACATGATCGATATAATCCATCGCCGTGCGCCGCACCCGGCGATCGTCCCAGGCGAAGCCCATCGGCTCGATCAGGTCGACCGCGACGCCCAGGCAGGCACCCAGCCGCAGCACCGCTCCGACGTTTCCGGCGATCTCGGGTTCGAACAGGGCAACGCGCATCGGGCTTAGTACAGGTGCAGTTCGCGCGTTTCGTCCAGCCAGCGCGCCTCGTCCCGGGCTGCGATCGCTTCCAGGTCGCCCGCCTCCGCTCCCGCATCGTCGACCCACTCGCGCAGGGCCGGGCCGCCGTTGATTACGTCGATCGCCAATTTGTCGAACACATATTCGTACGGAAAGTCGCGCCACAGCGGGTAGGTCGGATACAGCCGGCGGATCGCCTTGAAGGCGAGCGCTTGCAGCCGCCACGGCCGGAACCGCGGGTGATCGTAGAACCGCCCTTCCGCATGGATGAACAGCCCGGCGCAAAGCTGGTGCACATGCTTGTGGAACGTCGGCTCGAAGAACACCTCCCGCAGCGCGCAGCCGTCGAGCCACTCTGGCGCTAGGCGTCGCATTTCCTCCAGCACCGCCCGGCCGTCCACGTCGGGCGCTCCGAACAGCTCCAGCGCGCGGGTCGTGCCCCGGCCTTCGCTGAGCGTGGTGCCTTCCAGCATCACCGTGCCGGCATAGGATCGGGCCATGTTGAGGTTGGCGGCGTTGGGCGATGGGTTGATCCACACCCGGTCCTCGGGCCAGCCGAAGCCCGGCCCCACATCCGGCTGCCAGCCTTCCATCTCGATCACGCGATAGTCGACGTCGAGGTTGAAGTGGCGGACGAACCACTGCCCCATCTCGCCCATCGTCAGGCCGTGGCGCATCACCATCGGCCCGGCCCCGACGAAGCTCTCCCATCCAGGCAGCAGCAGCGTGCCCTCGACCGGGCGGCCGGCCGGGTTGGGCCGGTCCAGCACCCAGACGGTCTTGCCGTGCTCGGCCGCGGCCTCGAGCAGGTACAGCAGGGTCGTCACGAACGTGTAGATGCGGCAGCCCAGGTCCTGCAGGTCGAACAGGAACACGTCGGCGCTGCTCATCATCTGGCCTGCCGGCCGCCGCACCTCGCCATACAGGCTGAACACCGGAATGCCGAGCCGCGGGTCGGTCTCGTCCGGCGTTTCCACCATATTGTCCTGCTTGTCCCCCTTCAGCCCGTGCTGCGGGCCGAAGGCGGCGGTCACGTTCAGCCCGGCGGCGATCAGCGCGTCGATGCTATGGGTCAGGTCGGCGGTGACCGACGCGGGGTGAGCCAGAAGCGCCACGCGCTTGCCCTGGAGCGGGCGGCGAAGCTCAGGATCGGCAAGCAGCCGGTCGATACCGAAGGAGGTCATGCGGCCGTTGGTGGCGGCAGGGTGGCCGCGAAGCAAGCCTCCGCGTGGAAGTCCGGCTGCCCCATGCCGTGCGCCAGGGCCCAGTAGCTCTTGGTGCCCGACACCTCCTGGACCACCGCCGCCAGCCCGAACCGGCCCTCGTCCTCAAGGTCGATGATCGCATCCAGCAGGAAGGCGTCGCCATTGTCGTCGAGGTCGATCTGCGGGCGGTCGATCGCCAGCGCCTGCATGCCGGAGCGATAGCCATCGAACCAGTAAGCCGCCCACGCCCCTGACGGCGAGAAGTTGTATTCGGCGTAGCCTTCGTCGCCCTTTACGAACAATTCGAAACAGGTCGACTTCCACAGCTCGTCGGCGCGACCCCGCGGCTGGTCGGGCAGCACCAGCTCGTCGGTCGGCGCATGCAGGTGATAACTGATCTCTGCCCGCCCATCGTCCCAACGCTCCAGCCACACCTCCAGCGTCATGTCGGACCGGTCCGGCGGCGTGTCGGGGTGGGGGCGGAGTTCGAAGCGCATGGCCGCCGTTTGGCAAGACTGTGAGCCCGCCACAAGCGCTGCGCAATTGCGCTTTCCTATTAGGATTTCACCTGTCAGCCTGCCGGAATGCGTCATTCCCAGCCTCACCAACGCATCCGTTCGGGTTCGGCGCTCGAACGAATGGGCGAACACTCGGCACCATGGTGTCCAGCTTGTCCATGTTGACCCCCGGGACTCGACGCGTAAGCCGCGCGGCATGACCTACGCCTCCACGCTCCTGCGCACCCTCGACGAACGCGGCTACCTCCACCAGACGACCGATGCCGCCGCATTGGACGCGCTGGCGGCAAAGGAGGTCGTCACCGGCTACATCGGCTTCGACGCCACCGCCCCCTCGTTGCATGTCGGCAGCCTGGTGCAGATCATGATGCTTCGCCGCCTGCAGCAGGCGGGGCACAAGCCGATCGTGCTGATGGGCGGCGGGACCAGCAAGATCGGCGATCCCTCGTTCAAGGACGAAGCGCGCAGGCTGCTCGGGGACGAGCAGATCGCCGCCAACATCACCGGCATTCGCCAGGTGTTCGAGCGCTTTTTGACCTTTGGCGACGGACCCAGTGATGCCGTGCTGGTGAACAATGCCGACTGGCTGGATCGGCTGGAATACATCCCCTTTCTGCGGGAAATCGGCCAGCATTTCTCGGTCAACCGCATGCTCAGCTTCGACAGCGTCAAGCTACGGCTCGACCGCGAGCAGTCGCTGTCGTTCCTGGAATTCAACTACATGATCCTCCAGGGGTACGACTTCCTGGAGCTCAATCGCCGCGCCGGCTGCCGGCTGCAGCTCGGCGGCTCGGACCAGTGGGGCAACATCGTCAACGGCATCGAGCTCACCCGGCGCATCGCCGGCAAAGAGGTGTTCGGAGTCACCACCCCGCTGATCACCACCGCGGACGGCGGCAAGATGGGCAAGACCGCAAGCGGCGCGGTGTGGCTCAACGCGGACGGACCCGACGGCTATTGCCTGGCGCCGTACGGCTATTGGCAGTTCTGGCGGAACACGGCCGACGCGGACGTGGGGCGGTTCCTGCGCCTGTTCACCGACCTGCCGCTCGGCGAAGCCGCGCGGCTGGAGGCGCTGCCCGGCGCGGGGATCAATGAAGCAAAGATCGTCCTGGCGACGGAAGCGACCGCGTTACTCCACGGACGCGAAGCGGCCGAAGCGGCGGCCGAGACTGCACGCCAGACCTTTGCCGGCGGCGGCTCCGGCGAAGCCCTCCCGCGGCTGGAGACCGGGGGCGAGATCGGCCTGCTCGTTGCCCTCACCGGCCTCGGCTTCTGCGCCTCGAATGGCGAAGCCAAGCGCAAGGTAGCCGAAGGCGCCGTACGGGTGAACGACGAGTCGGTGAGCGATCCTTCGTTAGTGATTGCAGTGACTTCGGAGACGAAGCTCAGCTTAGGCAAGAAGAAACATGGGCTCCTCCTGCCCTAGCCCGAGCGCAGCAGGTCCACGGCCTGGTCGCGCTCGAACAGGTACAGGCACAGCCGCGCCGCCTCGCCCCGCGGCCCGGCGAGCCCACCGTCGCGGTCTAGCAACAGCCGCGCATCATCCGTCGCAGCGGGCGCCAGCTCCGCCACTAGCTCCGGCGTGGCCAGCCGGAAACCGGCTTCGCCCGACTGGCGGGTGCCGAGAATCTCGCCCGGTCCGCGCAGCTTCAGATCCTCCTCGGCGATGCGAAACCCGTCGCTGGTCTCCCGCATCAGCGCCAGCCGCGCCCGCCCCGTCTCGCTCAGCGTCTGCCCGCGGATCAGCAGGCAGGTCGACTTCTCCGTCCCCCGCCCCACCCGGCCCCTCAGCTGATGCAATTGCGCCAGCCCGAACCGCTCCGCGCCTTCGACGATCATCAGCGTCGAATTGGGCACGTCCACCCCGACCTCGATCACCGTCGTGGCGACCAGCACCGCCAGTTCGCCTGCCGCGAACGACGCCATGACGGCATCCTTGTCCGGCCCCTTCATGCGCCCGTGGACCAGCCCGACCTTGCCGCCGAACCGCTGCCGAAGCACCGTCGCCCGCTCCTCGGCCGCCGCGGCGTCGCTGGTCTCGCTTTCCTCGACCAGTGGGCACACCCAATAGGCCTGGCCGCCACCCTCGATGTGGCGCGCCAGCCCGTCGATCACGTCGCCGAGCCGCTCGTCGCTGATCACCCGCGTTTCAACTGGAGTCCGGCCGGGCGGCATTTCGTCGATCCGGCTGACGTCCATCTCGCCATATTGCGTCAGCGTCAGGGTCCGCGGGATCGGCGTGGCGGTCATCACCAGCAGGTGGGGGGGCCGAGCCGCCTTGGCCGATAGCAGCAACCGCTGCGACACGCCGAAGCGATGTTGCTCGTCGATCACCGCCAGACCGAGGTTCCGGTACGCCACCTTTTCCTGGAAGATGGCGTGGGTGCCGACCAATATGTCGATGCTCCCGTCCGCCAGCCCCATCAGCACGCTGTCGCGCGTGCGGCCCTTCTCCCGCCCGGTGAGGATCGCCACCCGCACCCCGATCGAATCGAGTTGCTTGAGCAGGGTCGCATGATGCTGCCGCGCCAAAATCTCGGTCGGCGCCAGCAGCGCCGCCTGGGCGCCTGCCTCCACCGCGTGGAGCATGGCCAGCAGCGCCACCAGCGTCTTGCCCGAACCAACGTCGCCCTGCAGCAGACGAAGCATCGGCGAAGCCTGGGCCATGTCGCCGCGAATCTCTTCCGTCACTCGCCGCTGCGCCCCGGTCAGCTCGTAGGGCAGCCGCAGCTTGGCCACGATCGCACCGTCCCCTTGCAGAGGAACGCCCTTCTTGCGGCGGCTGACCTGCCGCAGCAGCTGCAGCGCCAGCTGGTTGGCGAAGATCTCGTCGTAAGCGAGCCGAGTCTGCGCCGACGTTTCCTCCGGATCGGCGTGGACGCTGGCCACGGCCGCCCGCCAGTGCCCCCACCCGCGCTGCTTCAGCAACGATGGCTCGATCCACTCCGGCAGCTCCGGCGCACGTTCCAGTGCCTGGGCCGCAAGCTCCCGCAACCGCTTGCTCGTCAGTCCCTCGGTAAGCGGGTACACGCTTTCCTTCAGCGGCGGCTCGGCCTTGCCCGGCTCCACCACGTCCGGGTGCACCATCTGCCACTGGTCGCCATAAGCTTCCAGCTTGCCGGACACGACCCGCGCTTCGCCCACCGGCAGCTGCTTCTTGGCCCAGCCGCCGCCAGCGAAAAAGGCCAGGGTGATGACGTTGCCGTCGCCATCGCTGGCGTAGATGCGGGTCGGCCCCCGCCCTTGGCTCTGCCGCGCCTCGAACGGCTTGACCTCCAGCACCACCTGGCGGCCCAACAGCACCGGACTGGCCGCCGGCGCTCGCACCCGCTCCACGCTTCCGGTCGGCAGATGGAACAGCAGATCAACCACCCGACGCAGGTCCAGCCGGTGCAGCGCGCGCGTTACCTGCGGGCCGACACCCTTCAGCGTCTCGGCTTCAGCGAACAAGGGATTGAGCAGGTTTGGCCGCATGTGCACCCACGTCTAGCGAGCAACGTCCTTCGCGCCTACATGCCACCGATGCATTCGGACGTAGAACTCAGGCGCCTGCACTGGCGCTCGCACCATCGCGGCACGCGCGAGGCGGACCAGATGATCGGCGGCTTCTTCGACGCCCACGCAGCCAGCTGGAGCGGCGACGATCGCCAGCTTTTCACCGACCTGCTGGAGGAACAGGACGTCGACATCATGGCCTGGGCGATCGGAACCCAGCCGGTCCCGGCGCGCTTCCAAGGTGGGCTGATGCAGGCGATGCAGCGGCTCGACTATTTGCCGATCGCCCGCTGAGCCGCCCGTGCCCGACCTGAACCGAATCCTCTCTGCGCGAGAAGCGCTCACGCTCGCCGGCGTGCCTGCCGGCTTCCTGCCGTGGCTCGCCGCCGATCTCGCGCGGGCCGCGCACGGCACCGGCAAGGGCGCCCGCGCGGTCGTCATCGTGCCGGATGAGGCGGCGATGCGCTCGCTGGCGGAGACCGCCCCGGTGTTCGCGCCCGAGTTGCAGGTGGTGACCTTTCCCGCCTGGGACTGCCTGCCCTACGATCGCGCATCGCCCTCGCTGCGGGTGATGGCCGAGCGGCTGGCGGCGCTCCAGGCCCTGCAGGCGAGCCGCAGCGGTCCGCAGTTGCTGATCGCCACAGCCAACGCCGCGACCCAGCGTACACTGACCCCGTTCCGCATTCGCCAGCTGACCAAGCGGCTCGCGCCCGGCGAGCGGATTGATCGCGACAAGCTGGTCACCCTGCTGGTCGCCAATGGTTATCAGCGCGCCGACGCCGTTGCGGATGCCGGCGACTTCGCCGTGCGTGGCAGCCTTGTCGACCTCTACCCGGCCGGCCAACCGCACGCCATCCGGCTCGACTTCTTCGGCGACGAGATCGAGACCATGCGGGCGTTCGACCCCGCCGACCAGCGCACCACTGGAACGGCCGAGGCCTTCACCCTCATGCCGGCTTCCGAGGCGCTGCTCGAGGAAGAGAGCATCAAGCGGTTTCGTGCCGGCTACCGTGAAAAGTTCGGCGCCAACGCCACCGGTGACCCGCTCTACCAGGCGATCAGCGACGGCCGTCGCCTGGCCGGCATGGAGCATTGGTTGCCGCTGTTCGAGGAGCGGCTGGCGACTCTCGCCGACCACCTCGGCGAGCATGATCTCCTTATCCGCGACGGCGGCGTCGATGGCTCGGTCGACTCGCGTTACGAATCGATCCAGGACTATTTCACCAACCGCGAACGGGCGATGGTGGCGCAACCGGGCAGCTACCGCCCGCTCGGGCCCAAGGCACTCTACCTCGGCCGCGAGGAGTGGGACGGGCTGCTGGCCGACCGCACCGTCCACCGCACGTCGCAATTTCCCGAGCCGGAAAGCGCGACCATCGTCGATTTCGGCGTTTCCCCGGCGCGCGACTTTGCGCCGGAGCGAACGCAGAACGAGAATATCTACGAAGCGGTCGTCGACCATGTGAAGAAGCTCCGCAAGGGCGGGCAGCGGGTGGTCATGGCCAGCTATACCGGCGGGGCGCGCGAACGGCTGGCCGGCTTGCTCAAGGATCATGGCCTGACCGGCCTCAAGGGCGCACCCGGCTGGCAGGAGGCGCTGGGCTCCACCGCCGCCGCCACCCTGATCGTCCTTCCGCTCGACCACGGCTTCACCACCCCCGACGTGGCGGTGCTGACCGAGCAGGATATGCTGGGCGACCGACTGGTCCGCCGCCGCAAGCGCAAAAAGAGCGCCGACGCCTTCCTCTCCGAACTGGCGACCCTCACCCCCGGCGACCTGGTCGTGCACATGGAGCATGGCATCGGCCGCTACGAGGGCCTGACCTCCATTCCCGTCGGCCGCTCGCCGCACGACTGCGTGGCGCTGGAGTATGCCGGCGGCAACAAGCTCTACGTGCCGGTCGAGAACATTGATGTCCTGACCCGCTACGGCTCCGACAGCGAAGGCGTGACGCTCGACCGCCTCGGCGGCGAAGCCTGGCAGCGGCGCAAGAGCCGAATGAAGGAGCGCATCCGCGAGATCGCGGGCGAGCTCATCAAGGTCGCCGCTCTCCGCGCCACCCGCCCGGGCACCGTGTCGGAACCGGACAGCGCCTATCCCGCGTTCGTCGACCGCTTCCCCTACGAAGAAACCGAGGATCAGGAGCGGGCCATCGGCGACGTGCTCGAGGACCTGGGCGCCGGCAAGCCGATGGACCGGCTGGTGTGCGGCGACGTCGGCTTCGGCAAGACGGAGGTGGCGCTGCGGGCCGCGTTCGTCGCCGCCATGTCCGGTCAGCAGGTAGCCCTGGTCTGTCCGACCACCCTGCTTGCTCGCCAGCATTACACCAACTTCGTGGAGCGCTTTAAAGGCTTCCCGATCGAGATCGGCCGCCTGTCGCGGCTGGTTCCCGCGGCCGAAGCCAAGAAGGTCAAGGAAGGGATCGAGGCCGGTCAGGTCGACATCGTCATTGGCACCCATGCCATCCTGGCCAAGAGCATCAACTTCAAGCAGCTGGGCCTTGTCGTCGTCGACGAGGAACAGCGCTTCGGAGTCACTCACAAAGAGCGCCTCAAGGAGCTGCGTGCCGACGTCCACGTGCTGACGCTGACCGCCACCCCCATCCCGCGCACCCTGCAGATGGCGATGAGCGGCCTGCGCGAATTGTCCGTGATCCAGACCCCGCCGGTCGACCGGCTGGCGGTGCGGACCTACGTCACGCCGTGGGACCCGGTGGTGGTCCGCGAGGCCCTGCTGCGCGAGCACTACCGCGGCGGCCAGAGCTACTTCGTTGTGCCGCGGGTCGCCGACCTGCCCGACATCGAGGACTGGATTCGCGAGGAGGTACCGGAGGTCAATGCGGTAACTGCCCACGGCCAGATGAGCGCAACGGAGGTCGAGGAGAAGATGAGCGCCTTCTACGACCGCAAGTATGACGTGCTGCTGTCGACCACCATTGTCGAAAGCGGGCTCGACATCCCCACCGCCAACACGCTGATCGTCCACCGTGCCGACCGCTTCGGCCTGGCGCAGCTCTATCAGCTGCGCGGCCGCGTGGGCCGGTCCAAGACCCGCGCCTATGCCTACATGACCACTCCGCCCGACCGGCAGATCACCGAAACCGCGGAGAAGCGCCTTCAGGTGCTCGCCAACCTCGACAGCCTTGGTGCCGGCTTCCAGCTCGCCAGCCACGACCTCGACATCCGCGGCGCGGGCAACCTGCTCGGTGACGAGCAGTCGGGCCATATCAAGGAGGTCGGGTTCGAGCTTTACCAGTCGATGCTGGAGGAGGCGATTCTGGAGGTGAAGAGCGGTTCGACCGAGCGCCGCGAGGAGTTCTCGCCCCAGATCAACGTCGAGGGCGCGCCGATCATGATCCCGGAGCTCTACGTTCCCGACCTCGACCTGCGCATGGGTTTGTACCGACGGCTGGGCGAGCTGGAAGACGGCCGCGGCGTGGAGGAGTTCGCGGCCGAGATGATCGACCGCTTCGGCCCGCTGCCGGAGGAGACCCAGAACCTGCTGCAGGTGGTCGAGACCAAGATCAACTGCCGCAAGGCGCGGATCGCCAAGCTCGACGTCGGCCAGCGCGGTGCGGTGGTCACCTTCGCGGAAGGCGGCTTCCCCGACCTCCCCGGCCTGCTCGGCTACGTCGATCGCCTCAAGGGCGCGGCCAAGCTGCGTCCGGACAGCAAGCTGCTGGTCAGCCGCGACTGGGCGACGCCCAGTGCCCGCCTCAATGGCGCGGTGCAGCTGAGCCGGGGCTTGGCACGCGTGGTCATCGCCAGCGAGAAGAAGCCGGCCGAGCGCGAGAAGGTGCCGGCCTAGAGCCGCGCGGCCCGGCTGATCACCGGCATGAGAACATGGCGCGGCTGGTCGTCAGGCCATACGGACCCCAACTCATCAAGCGCAGCCGCGACCGACGATGTGCCCAGCTTCTGCACTGCCGACCAGCTAGTGACATAAGCCTGCAGCTGCTCACGGGTCCATGTCAGGTGAACCGCGGAAGGCGTCAGTCGCACCTCAGCGCCGGGAAAAGGAATGTTGCGATAGCCGTCGATCAGCAACCAGTTGCCCGACGCCCATTGACGCTCGAGTGGCTTGAGGAGCGTCCTTCCGACGATCTCGTCCACTGGCGGATCAACGTAGAACCAACTGTAGCCGATTGCCGCGAGAACACCGCCCGGCCGCAGTACCCGTCGCGCCTCGCCATAGAAGCGCTCCAGGTCAAACCAGTGCAACGCCTGCCCGACGAAGACGAGATCGCAGCTGCCTTCCCCGAGTGAACAGCGCTCAGCCGGTTCGGCGGCAAAGTGAATACGGGGGTGCGGCTCTGCTTGATCGATCTGCTGAGCGCTTGCATCCGTCGCGTGAACCCGCTCGACATGGCTAGCCAACAACCGCGCTGCTTGGCCATTGCCGGTACCTGCGTCCCACGCCAACGCCCGTCCCGGCGCAAGCGCGGCAACTTCCGCGATCAGGCTAACCGGGTAGGTCGGCCGCGCCGCGGCGTAGAGTTTCGCATGACCCGAGAAGAGGTCATGAAAGCTCATGCGCGTCAGGCCGCCGCGTCGTCCTTTTTCTTCTCGGCGTAGACCCGGACCGGCTCCTTGCGGCCGTCTACCACGTCCTTGTCGACGTGAACCTCATCGACGCCGTCCATGGTCGGCAGGTCGAACATGGTGTCGAGCAGGATCGCTTCCAGGATCGATCGCAGTCCGCGGGCACCGGTCTTGCGCTCGATGGCCTTGCGAGCGACGGCTGACAGTGCATCGTCCGTGAAGTCCAGTTCGACATCTTCCATGTCGAACAGCTTGCCATATTGCTTCACCAGCGCGTTCTTCGGCTCGATCAGGATCTTGACCAGCGCGGCTTCGTCCAAATCCTCCAGGGTTGCGATCACCGGCAGTCGGCCGATGAACTCCGGGATCAGCCCGAACTTCAGCAGATCCTCCGGCTCGCAGTTCTTCAGCACCTGGCCGGTCTGCCGCTCTTCCGGAGCCGCCACGTGCGCACCGAAGCCGATCGACTTACCCTGCAGTCGGTCGCCGATAATCTTGTCAAGCCCGGCGAACGCGCCGCCGCAGATGAACAGGATGTTGGTGGTGTCAACCTGGAGAAATTCCTGCTGCGGATGCTTGCGACCGCCCTGCGGCGGAACGGACGCGGTGGTGCCTTCCATCAGCTTCAGCAGCGCCTGCTGGACACCTTCGCCCGACACGTCCCGGGTGATCGAGGGATTGTCCGACTTGCGGCTGATCTTGTCGATCTCGTCGATGTAGACGATCCCGCGCTGGGCCTTTTCGACATTGTAATCGCTGGCCTGCAGCAGCTTCAGGATGATGTTCTCGACATCCTCGCCGACGTAGCCGGCCTCGGTCAGCGTGGTCGCGTCCGCCATGGTGAACGGCACGTCCAGGATCCGCGCCAGCGTCTGCGCCAGCAACGTCTTGCCGCAACCGGTCGGGCCGATCAGCAGGATGTTCGACTTGGCTAGTTCGACGTCCTGGCCACCCTTGGCGCCATGGTTCAAGCGCTTGTAGTGGTTGTGCACCGCCACCGACAGCACGCGCTTGGCCCTGTCCTGACCGATCACGTAATCGTCCAGAACCTTGCAGATCTCCGCCGGCGTCGGCACGCCGTCGCGGGTCTTGACCAGCGCCGACTTGCTTTCTTCGCGGATGATGTCGTTGCACAGCTCGACGCACTCATCACAGATGAACACGGTCGGGCCGGCGATCAGCTTCCTGACCTCATGCTGCGACTTGCCGCAGAAGGAGCAGTAGAGGGTGCTCTTGCTGTCGCCGCCGGAAAGCTTCGTCATGATCTTCCTTGTCTTCGGGTCCCGCTCGGGGCGCCCTCGTGGGCGACGCTAGCCCGCTTTCTAGCATTATCAAACTCTCAGGGCGCTGAACGCGTTTCCGGCCCCGGAACTTTCTACTCGAGATATGGGCTGGAGGACACAGTCCCACAAGGCCGCAGCCTTGTCGAAGTTCGCCCAAGTGCTTGAGAAAGCTGGAAGCTCGTTCCTTTCCGCTGTGCGGCAGCACCACATGGCAAGTTACTGGCATGCCACAAAGCGGCAGGCAACAACGGCCGCAGCTTGGGGAAGGACGGCAATGACCGTTCTGCCTTGGGACACAACAAGGGCGGTGATCCGCCTTGCTAGAAGGACGTGGTCAGCCAGTAGAACAACGCGCCGACCAGCGCACTCGCCGCAAGGTGATCACCCACGCCGCAACCACGGTCCGCGCCACGGCCCACCGGACCGCGCTCGCCCGGCGAGCCACCCGGCGCCGATGATCGCGCCGGTGATCGTGTGGGTGGTGGACACCGGAATGCCCAGCGCCGAAGCGGTGAAAAGCGTCACCGACCCGCTGGTCGAGGCCGAAAAGCCCTGGTGCGGGCTAAGCTTCGTGATGCGGCTGCCCATGGTCTCGATGATCCGCCACCCGCCCGTCATGGTGCCCAGCGAGATGGCGATGTAGCAGCTGATCGCCACCCATTGCGGCACTTGGAAGTCGCCGTGAAGATAAGCCGTCGAATAGAGCAGCACAGTGATGATGCCCATCGTCTTCTGGGCGTCGTTGAGGCCATGACCGTTCGAGTAAGCGGCCGAACTGACCAGATGGAGCCCGCGAAACGCCTTTTCCGCCCCCGCGCACTTGCCCGCCGCGCCATCCAGCTGGCCACCAGCATGATCAGCAGCGCCAACAGCATGCCCAGCGTCGGCGACAGGACAATGGCGATCAGCGTCTTGTTAAGCCCGCTCCACTGCACGCCGGTGAGGCCCGCATGAGCCACGCCCGCGCCACCATTCCGCCGATCAGCGCATGGCTCGACGGCGACGGAATGCCCTTGAGCCACGTCACCACGTTCCAGAAACTGGCGCCGACCAGCGCCCCGAACACCACGCCGGGAGTCAACAGGTCCTTTTCGATCAGCCCCTTGCCGATCGTGTCCGCCACCTTGTGCAGCTCCGGCCAGGCAAGCGTCAGGAAGTAGGCCGCGAAGTTGAAGAAGGCGGCGAAGGCCACTGCCTGCACCGGGCCCAGCAGCTTGGTCGCGACCACCGTCGCGATCGGGTTGGCGGCATCGTGCAGCCCGTTCAGAAAGTCGAATGCCAGCGCCAGCGCGATCAGGGCGACCAGCAATGGAATGGTAAGCTGATGCATCAGGCGTGATCGATGACGATGCCGTCGATCTCGTTGGCTTCATCCTCGAACGCGTCGACGATGCGCTCCAGATGCTTGTAGATCTCGCGCCGGACGGTGAATTGCATGGCTCGCCGTCGTCGCCGAAGCGTTGAAATGCACTCTTGAGTCCCGCCCGGTGGATCTCGTCGGCGTGACCCTCGATCCGGACCAGCCGCTCGGTGAGTTCATGGAGCCGCGACCCGTTCGGCCCCACGTCGCGCAGCAAGGGCAGCGCCTCGGCCATGAGCAGCCGCAGTCGATGATGATCGCCACCATGTCGCGCATCTCGGGCTCAAACCCCGCAAACTCGTACAGGTCGACCGCGTTGGCGGCAGCCTGCATCTCGTCGATGGCATCGTCCATCGCCCCGATCAGCGACGTGATCGCTCCCCGGTCGAACGGCGTCAAAAAGGTGCGCCGGACGGTGTGCAGCAGCTCGCGGATGATGTTGTCGGCATCATGCTCGCGCTCGCTGATCTCGCGGATGTGCTCGGCGCGGTGGGCGCCGTCGTTGAACAGTCGCCCGAGTGCGTTGGCCGCACCGCACACGCTCTGCGCATGCGCTTCGAAGAGTTCGAAGAAGCCGCCGGTCTTGGGCAGCAGGCGTTGAAACCAGGCAAACATTGGACCCACCTTCGATTTCGCGGCGACCACCGACAACAAAGGCTTGCGCCGCGTCGGCCCGTTGAACTCCGCCACGTTGAACGAGCGGATTAGGTCGGCGAGGTCCTCTTCCTCCACGGCGTCGGTGGCGTCCGCCAGGCTGAAACACCGGCGGGTTCGCTCGTCCGCCTCCTTCCACTCGGACAGTTCCTCGCTGACGCTGAGTGGATAAACGTCGACGTCCAGCATGAGGCTGGCACCGGTCTTGCGCCGCTTCCGGTAACGATAGGAGCCGAGCGGGATCGGGCACACCGCGCCGCGTACTCCCGCCTCCTCCTCCGCTTCCACCGCCGCATGCGGCGCGAGGCTGCCAGACGGATTGCCCTTGGGTACCACCCATCGCCGGCTTTCGCGCGACCTCACCAGCAGCACGCTAACCGGCGCGTCGAGCGACGTCCCGCCGGTGCGGTACGGCAAGGCAGGGATCTGGCGAATGGCCTTCCCCGCTTTTCAACGGCCGTGACCGGCGCGTGCTTCAATTATGACGCGCCAATGACAGAAAGGATGGGAAGCGCAAGGCTTCCACCGCACTTACCGCTTAGCCGGCAACCGTAATCCGGCCGGCAGATCCCGTCCAAGGCGGGCAAAGGCGGCTGCCACTGCAGGTCGTTGCCGCAGCACCTGCCAGCCGTCCCAGACCGAGGGATCGTCGGCGGTCAGTGGCACTTGCTGCAACCCACGGATCACGTCCTCCTGAAAGTCGTCATCGCCGAGATTGGCCAGCACCATCTGCTCGGCGGCGTCCGCTTCGCCCGCGCAGATCAACCCGTCGACCGTCGCTGCCCGCGCATCCTTGGCATGCGCCATCAGGTCTCCGCGCAGCTTGGCCGCATCTGCGGGGCGCCCAAGCCTGACGAGGCTGCAATAACGCAGCCGGCGCAGGAGCTGCTCGGCATAAGGCGAGCCCCGCACCGTCTGTGCTTCCTCGATCAACGGCAGGGCCTGGGCGTACTTGCCATCTCCCACCAGCAACTCCACCCGGTTGATCAACATGCTGATCTTCCAGTCCGGTTTGCTGCCGCTGTTCAGCCGGGAGAACCAGCTGTCGGCTTCCTCCTTCCGTCCGGCGTCGTGCAGCACCAGCGCCAGGTCGTTGACTGCCCAGCCGACCTGTTCGTCCGCCTTGGCCATGTCGCCAGGGGTTTGGGGCAGCCTGGTCAAGAGGGCGATCGCCTCATCGTATCGACCGGCGTAGCGAAGGGCTTCGATCATGCGCGGCAAGGAACGGTCGTCCTTGGGTGCTGATTCGAGGAGTTGCCGAGCCTCGCGCACGCTCGACTCGCGGCTGTTCGCCAGTCCCGGGCCAGCCTGCGCCTCCAATCTCGGCCACAAGGGAGCGAAACGCCGCTGGATCAGCAGGTCTTCGACGTCCCTTGGACTGTCGACGTACCGCAGCAGGTCGCCCGCCCCGGTCCAGTCTCCACGCTGGACCAGAATGCCGATGGCTCCTGCCGTGATCCAATCCCCGTCGGCGCCACCGAAGCCCATCTGCGCCAGAGCGACCTTGCGCTGGTCCAGCGTCGCCTGCGGCTCGCCCGTGTTCCGCAGCACGAAGCTGATGAAATCAGGCGTGAAGCCTCGAACGATGTCGGGTGCGCGAGCGATCAGCCGATCCAGTGTCAAGCCGACGAGATCCGGCCGGTTCGCGACCGAGTAGGCCGGAATGGCGAGGGTCATCACTTCGGGCGATTTGGTCAGCAAGGGCTCGGCCTGCTCAAGCAGCCGACGAGCGTCGTCGTCATGCTTCTGCGCAGCGGCCACAGCGGACCTCAGAATGGCTCCGATCATCCGGCCGCCGTCTGGATTCCCGGCGCTCCGCTCAAGCCCTTCCACCGTGCCCAGCGCCGCCTTGAACTGCTTGGCCCCCAGTTGCTTGAGGTAGCCGTCGATCCTGGCCTCGAACGTGAGTTCGGGGTCCGTGACAGCTTCGGCACGGGTTGAAGGTGTGCTGGCGGACGCCGGCCACATAGCTAGCGGTGCCGCCATCAGCAGCAAGGAAATACGGATCATGGAGCCCCCTGGTAGAAGCCGGGGGCAGGCCCCGGCGCGCGCAAGTCTAACGCGCGTCCGGGGCTTGGCTAGAGGGGCGGCTCAGGCGGGCGTGTCGGAACCACCCGTCAGGCCGGCGCCCTCGAAATCGCCACTCTCGGGGCGCTTGTCGAACACGGCGTCAATCAAGCCGAAATCCTTGGCCTCGTCGGCCTCCAGGAACTTGTCGCGGTCCATCGACAACTCGATCTCGTCGATCGGCTTGCCGGTGTACTTGGCGTACAGCGAGTTGAGGCGCGTCCGCATGCGCAGGATCTCGCGCGCCTGGATCTCGATGTCGGACGCCATGCCCTGCGCGCCGCCCGAGGGCTGGTGGATCATGATCCGGCTGTTGGTCAGCGCGATGCGCATGCCGGGCTCACCCGCGGCCAGCAGAAAGCTGCCCATGGACGCCGCCTGGCCGATGCACACGGTGCCGACGCGCGGGCGGATGTACTGCATGGTGTCGTGGATCGCGAGGCCCGCCGTCACCACGCCGCCCGGCGAGTTGATGTACATGAAGATGTCCTTCTTCGGGTTCTCGGACTCGAGAAAGAGCAGCTGGGCGGTGATCAGCGAGGACATGTGGTCCTCGACTGGCCCCGTGATGAAGATGATCCGCTCCCGCAGCAGCCGCGAGTAGATGTCGAAGCTGCGCTCGCCCCGGTTCGACTGTTCGATAACGATGGGAACGAGGGCGGAAGCGATGTCTTGGTGATCCATGAGGAGAGAAGGTCCTTGTTGAGTTCTGGCCGTTTACATCGGACGGGCCGAGAGGGAGTTCAAGCGCCCGGCGCGGAGTGGGCCAGATAGGCCAGCCGCCGCACCTCCCGCCGCCCCCGGGTCACCGTGTCGAGGATCAACCCGGCGAAGAAGCAGAGCACCGCGACGATCACCATCCCGGTGACCAGAACGGCCGTCGGAAAGCGGGGAACGAGGCCCGTTTGGAAGTAAGTGACGAGCAGCGGAATGGCGAGCAGAAGTGCTGCCAGCAGCAGCAGGCCTCCGATGCCGCCGAAGAACAGCACCGGCCGTTCGATCCGGTACAGCGTGGCGATGGTCCGCAGAATCCGCCAGCCATCGCGAAAGGTGCTGAGCTTCGACGCTGAACCCTCGGGCCGGGCGAAATAGGTCGTCACCTGCTCGCCCACCGGCATGCGCAGCTCAAGCGCGTGGACGCTCATCTCCGTTTCGATCTCGAACCCGGACGACAGCACCGGAAAGCTTTTAACAAATCGTCTGGAGAACACCCGGTAACCGCTGAAGATATCGGTGAAGCTTCGCCCGAACAAACCCGCGAGCAGGTCGGTGAAGATCCGGTTCCCGAGCACATGGCCACCACGGTAGGCCTGCTCCTGCTCGTGCTGCCGGGTGCCCACGACCATGTCGAGCTGGTCGCTCAACAACTGATCAACCATCGCGGGCGCGGACCTTGGATCATAGGTCAGGTCGCCGTCGGCCATGATGTACACGTCGGCATCGACGTCGGCGAACATCCGTCGCACGACATGACCCTTGCCCTGGGCGAACTCGGACCGTACCACCGCCCCAGCCGCCCGCGCGATCTCGACGGTCCGATCGCGACTGTTGTTGTCGTAAACGTAGACGGCCGCATTCGGGATCGCTGCGCGAAAACCGGCAATTGTCTGAGCGATGGCGGCTTCCTCGTTGTAGCAAGGAAGCAGAACGGCAATCCGCGGCTGACGCTGGGTTGCTCCATCCACCATGTCCGTCATCCCCCGCGCGAGCGGCGAGTCCGCATCCATCACCGCTTCGGCAGTGACAGGATGCCCGCCCGTTTGGGGATGACGCAAGAGGTCAGGCCTCGGCCTTCTTGCCCCGCTTGGGCTTGCCGGGCGCGTGGTCCTTGACCGGCTCGGCCGGCTCGGGAGTGGCTGGTTCCGCCTCCACCGCACCCTTGGCCGGCTTGGCGGCGCGCGGCTTCTTGGTCCCCGCCGTGGCCTTGCCCGCCGGCTTCACGGCGTCCGCCGCGGCGTCGGCCCCGACCGGAACGGCATCGCTGACCGCCGCTTCGGAATCAGGCTCCGCAGCAGCGTCGGCTGCTGGCTGAGGCGTCGGAGCAGTGTCGTGCGAGTGGCCGTGATTGCAGTTCGGCCCGTGCACGTGGCCTTCCTCGCTCTCCAGGTCGGCTTCGATCTCGGCCCGGGTCGCCGGACGGTCGGTGATGTCCGCCTTGTCGAACAGGAAGTCGACCACCTTGTCCTCGTACAGCGGCGCCCGTAGCTGCGCCGCCGCCATCGGGTTCTGCTGGATGAACTGCATGAACCGCTCGCGCTCGGCAGGCTGGTACTGCTGCGCCGCCTGCAGGATCAGGCGCTGCATCTCCTGCTGGCTCACGTCCACGCCATTGGCCTGGCCGATCTCGCTCAGCAGCAGGCCCAGACGCACGCGCCGTTCGGCGATGCGGCGGTAATCGTCTTTCTCCTGCTCGATCTCGGCGCGGGCGGCGTCGGGATCGGCCTCGTGGCTCGCTTCATGCTCCAGCTGCTGGAGGATGTTCTGGTGCTCGGCCTCGACCATCGACGGCGGCACTTCGAACTGGTGCGCATCGGCCAGCTGATCGAGCAGGCGACGCTTCATGTGCGTGCGTGTCAGCCCGTTCAACTCCTGCGTCTGCTGGTCCCGCAGCAGGCCCTTCAATTGCTCCAGATCCTGCAAGCCCAGGCTCTTGGCGAGCTCGTCGCTCAGCTCCACCTCTCCGGCCGTCTTGACGGCCTTTACAGTGATGTCGAACGTCGCCGGCTTGCCCTTGAGATTCTCGGCCGGGTAATTCTCCGGGAAGGTCACCTCGATGGTTCGACTGTCGCCCGACTTCACTCCGACCAGCTGCTCCTCGAACCCGGGGATCAGCGCGCCTGAGCCAAGCTCCAACGCCATGTCCTCGCCGGTGCCGCCCTCGAATGCCACGCCATCCGTCTTGCCGACGAAGTCGATCATGACCTGATCGCCGCTCTGCGCTTGGCGGCCTTCCTCCGCATCGGCCCAACTCTTCTGGCCAGCGGCAAGCTGCTTCAGCTGCTCGTCCAGCTGACCTTCGTCAGCCTCGACCGTCAGCCGCTCGAGCGCCAGACCCTCGATCTGCGGCGCCGGCACATCCGGCAGCGTCTCCAGGCTGACCGTCACCTCGGCGTCGGAGCCCGGCGCATAGCTCTCCGCGAGCTCGACCTGAGGCTGCATCGCGGGACGCAGCTTCTGGTCTTGCAGCAGCTGCTGCACCCCTTCCTGCACCGCGCTCTCCAGCGCCTGGCCCTGCAGCGACTCACCGTGCATCTTGCGGATGAGGTTCGCCGGCACCTTGCCGGGGCGGAAACCGGGCATGCGGATCTGCGGGGCGAGCCGCTTCACCTCGGAATCGACCTTGGCGTCGATTTCGCCGGCGGCGATCGTCAGCTTGTACGCCCGCTTCAGGCCCTCATTTTCGATCTCGACGCTCTGCATGATAACTCTGACATCCCGTGAAAACTTGGGTTTTGAACTTCGCAGCAGGTCACTTGCGAACTTCGCCTTTGAGCATCCCCGGATGCTCTCCCGGCGAAGTTGGTGCGCGCGGAGGGACTCGAACCCCCACATCTTGCGACAACAGGACCTAAACCTGCCGCGTCTACCAATTCCGCCACGCGCGCATCGGACCCGTGAGGCGCGAGGCCCTATAGCAAGGATGGGCCGGGGGGCAAGCGGGACGGAGCAACGGAGTGGACGGAGCAACAGGATAGGCCGGGCCGAGCAACCGGAACGCCCGCACATCGTTCGTCAGGCCAAAGGAGTGTTCCAATGCAACAGCTGCCCCCGTTTCCCGACGATAACCCCGGCTTCGAGCCGATCGAACCATCGGAGCCCGGTCAGCCGAGCCAACCGGGCCAGCCGAGCGAAGCCCCGACCGAGGCGCCCGGCACGCAGCCGTCGATCGACGTGCCTTCGCCCAGCAGCCCGGGCAACGATCCGTCGTCAACTCCGATCTCGCCGGTCGGGTGATGGCCACCCGACCGCCCGAACCCGAATTGCCGCCGGCCGAACCGAGCGAGCCGGAACCGCCGGCGCAACCGGATCCGGTCCTGAGCTGAGGAGCAGCCTAAATCCGCTCACACCGGGTGAGCAAGGCGTGCAGGACTTCCTCGGCGACCCAGCCGATGGTCGCGCCTGCCACCACATCGGTCAGGTAATGCTTGGAGCGCAGCACCTGCGCTCCGGAGCCCGCGGCTGCCAGGCTCATGGCCAGGCGGCTGGAGTTTGGATACCGCCGTGCAACCACCCGGGCCACCGCCACTGCCCCGGCCGAGTGCCCGGACGGAAAGCTGTTGAAGTCGGCCTCGTACCGCTGGCCCGGCCCAAGCTCATACGCACCACGTTCTGCCGCCGCGATCGGGCGCGTCCGGTCGATGGTCTGCTTGATCACTCCGCGAAGCGCTGTTGCAAGCAGATGCGATGCCAGGATCCGCAGGCCCGTCTGGAACGTCCAGTCGTCGCGCAGCAGCACGCCGGTCGCGATCACTCCCGCAGCGGCGGCGTAGAGCGGCTCCTGGTCACTGAGGTCGCTGACCGCGCCGATCGCACGAACCGCAACGTCGCCCGAAAAGGGAAGGAGCTTGCCGGCAACGGCAAGGTCCGCTTGCTCGAGTGTGCTGGCGCTATTCTGGCGAACTTCTTGAAGACTGCTCATCAGTCCTCAACTGGCGGCGGGCCGGGCGGTTGCGCTTACTTTCGCCGCTGGGCGCTCGCCACCATCGCTTCGAAGTCCGGCAGCGCCGCCGCGTAGTAATGCGAGCGGGCGGCATCAAAGAGCATCATGTACAACCGGCCGTCGATCACCGCTCCGACCGCGCGGCCCTTGCGCCACAATTCGTCACCGTCGAGATGCTCGAAGTCGAACTGGAATCCGCCCGTTCCCAGGAATGGTCGCGGCGCCAGGTTGAGCGTCCGCCAGTCGGTTGCGCCGCCCTCGATCCGGTAGAGGCTCTCGACCAGCGCGGCGATCTCCGGCGGGGTCATGACCGAGCGGAACTTGGGCACCTGCCGGTCGGCTTTGTACTCTTGCCGGATGATCCGCCGATTGTCCGGCAGGGCGGTGACGAAACTGATCCCGTCGAGATAAGGCCCGTTGAGCGTCCAATCCTCGACGTAGCGGATGTCGGTGAAGCCGTTGCGGGTGGTACGGTTCCACTCGCGCGGCGTGACCACGGTGAGTGCACCGTTACCGATCTTGATCGTGCGGCCGGGCCGGGCCAGCGAGTAGAGACCGTAACCGCCGATCCCGCCGCCGGTACAGGCCGACAGGCTGAGGGCCGCCGCAGCAAGGCCGAGAAGCGCGCGCTTGTTCATGAAAATGTCCTCAAGTCACCATCATCTGCCGGACGAACGGGGCGTCCGGAGCAGACGGCGCTAGCGCCAGGTAGCGTTGCAGGGCGGCCCGCCCCTCGTCCCGCCGCCCGGCCTTCATCAAGAAAATGCCGTGCCAACGCCACGCGTCGGCCGGAGCATCGGGATAAGCCACCGCAGCAGCATAGCTCAGCGCCGCGCGATCCTGCAGCGCATCGGCATTCTGGAGCCGCAGCGACTCGCCCTCGACGAAGCGCAACTGGCCGTTCCACCCATCCCTGGCCAGCGATTCCACGATGTAGCGGGTGGCGCCGGCGTCGTTCAGCTTGACCTGGTCGTCGAACAGCATCGGCCGAATGCGGCCGATCGCCTGCAGATAGCGCTCGCGGCCGCGGTCGTAGGCCCGGCCCGGCACCGTCAGCTCGGCCGCGGACTGGCGCAGGTCGATCATCCGCTCACGCGGCGCGGGATGGGTCGAGAAGATCGAATAGCCCCGGTTGGGCCGCTTGCGCCGCACCCGGGCACTGAGCTCGACCTCGCCGATCAGTTGCTCCCACGTTTCCGACATGGACCGCGGATCGTAGCCGGTCCCCGCAATGAGCTTGATGCCAAGCGCGTCGGCCTCGGCCTCCAATTGGCGATTGTAGCGCAGCAGCGTCAGGATGGTGCCCAGCTGCGCCAGCTGGGCGAGGTCGCCGGTGTAGATGCCGGCCGCCCCACCCGCCATGCCGCCAAGCATGGAGGCGAAGGACAATACGTCCGTCCGCCGCTTCATGTCGCGCCATTGGCGGATCTGGTGCTTCAGCAGGAAGTGGCTGCTTTCGTGCGCGATCACTCCGGCCAGCTGGGCCTCGTCCCGCATCCGCAGCAGAAGGCCGCTGAACACCACCGCGAAGCCGGTCGGGAACATCACCGCGTTGAAGTCGGGAACCCGCGCCAGGTAGATGCGCATGTCGCGCGCGGCCGGGCCGCCGACCTTGCCGATCAGCCCCTGGAGGTAGCGGTTCAGCCCCTCGTCCTTGATCAGGAGGTTGGACCCGGCGACCTCCTCCTCGACCCGCTGCATCTGCTGCCACATGCCCAGTTCGTCGCGGTCGGTCGGCCGGTAGCCGGGACCGATCAGCGGCTGCAGGCTCCCTGGCGCAATGCGCGCACCGGCAGTGCCCGCGGCGAGCATGGCGGCCGTCGCTCCGCCTCCGGCCAGCAGCGCGCGGCGGGACAGTTCGGCCTTCACTGGCTCCTCCGTTGCGCCGCTTGCGCCCGGCGCACCTCGCGCCCCGCCTTCATCCGCCCAAGCAGCCGGTCCACCATCTGGGCCGAACCGCCGGGGCTGCGGATGTCCCCCATCTTGATGCCGGCGATCTGGCTGCCGGCCTGGAGCACGTTGAACCACACCACCTCGCCGGTCTTAAGGTCGACCAGGCTGGCATAGGCGAACTGGCCCGCCCCGCCGATGTTGGGCGCGCAGAAGCCGATGGCGCAACCGGCAATGCCCAACACCTGCAACGCGACCCGCCCGGTGCTGGCGAAGCTGTCCTCCGCATGCAGGAACAGGGCATAATCGTAACCGGTGCGCTGCCCAAAGCGGACCGCGTCCTCTCCCAGCGTATATTCCAGCCCGCGCCGGCGCTTGGTCGGCAGGGTCGCACCCGAATATTTGTGCAGCGCGATCGACTGGCTCACCGCCGCGTTCAGCCGCTCGATCTCGGCGACCTGCTCGGCCGGAACTCCGGCAAGCGAGTCGCGCCGTTCCAGCACCAGGGTCTGCCCGCCCCGCCCCGCCTGCTGGGTCCGCAACGCCGTGATAACGTTGGCCCGAGCCTGCTCGGTCCAGTTAGCCCGCGGCTCGACCAACCCTCCGGTGGTTACCGATCCAACCTGCACGTCGGGGCGAAGCACCAGCAGCTTGTAGTCACCCTGCGGCGGCGCGAACTGGAGGTCGGCATATTGCCGCGTCTGGACGCAGCCCGACGTCAGCAGGGAAGCGGCAACCGCGCTCAGCACAAGGGAACGACGCATGGGGCTCTCCGTCCTCGTTCCCACCGCCCAACACGCGAAGGAAGCAAGCCAATTCAGCGGTTTATACAGCTACTTGGCTATTGCTGCGAACATTGCCACAGGATGAACGATGGCCGCGTCAGCGGCAGCGCACGCCCGCGGCACCTTCCAGGCAGCGCCCATCGACGCTGCCCGCGGGCACGGCCAAGCCGATCATCGGTCCGATCGTGGAAAGGATGTCCACCGTCTCCACGGCTTCGCTGCGCACCGCCGGCGAAGCACCCTTGCGCCAGAACACGATCGGCACTCGCCGGTCATAATCCCACACCGATCCGTGAGTCGCGGTATAGCCCGGCCCGGGCTTGGCGATCGCGCTCACATAGGGCTTCAGCACGACGTACAGGTCGCCCGACCGCGCCGGGTCGTAGGAACCGCGCACCCGCTGGATCACGCTCCACTTGTCTGGCGCGCCCCCGGGCACGGCCACCGCCATGATCTCGGCCTTGGTGTAGGCAGCATAGACCTGCGGATGAGCCCGGTAGCGCTGCACTGCCGCTGCCAGCACCCGCCGCGCCGTGGCCGCGTCCAGCCGACGGTCGAGCCATGCGTCCCCGCCGATTCCTTCGCCTAACAGCACCGGCTGGGCTCGCCCGAATTGCGGAGCCAACACCTTGCCCATCTCACTTGCGGCGAGCTTGGCATCAGCCCGCTGCGCCTCCGCATTGCCGCGGTCCCGGAGCCGCTCGGCCAAATCCATTCCGCCATGATCCGCGGACAGCACCACGGCATAGTCGACCCCGGTCTGGTCCATCCGCGCCAGAAAGTCGCCAAGCTCAAGGTCCAGCGCCAGCATCTGCAGGCACATCTCCTGCCCGCCGCTGCCATAAGCGTGGCCGACGTAATCGGTCGCGGACAGCCCGACCGACAGCACGTCGGTGGTGGCAAATCCCCGGCCGAGACCCAGCTCCCCGACCAGCGCCGCCGCCCCGGCCAGCACCGCGCCGTCGAAATCCGGGTGCGCTCGGACGAAGCGAGTGTCGCCGGCCGCCCGCTGCAGCGTCCCGTTGCCGACCGTCAGGCCCGGCGCCACCAGGTAGGGCTTGGCCCGCGCCGTGCAGATCGCCGGCGGCACCAACGGCTCGCTTGGGCGAGCCAGCCGCGCGGCGAACAGCTGGTTGAGTGCCGCGATGCTGCGCGGCGGCGCCTTGCCGGTGTCGGTGCTCCAGGCCTTGCCGTCCCAATACCAGCGCTGGTCGACGCTGTGCCCGCTCATCATCACCGCCGCGCGGTCCTTGCCGGCGATCGCGACGTTGCGGCTTCGCGGACTGATGGCCTTTAACCGGTCGCCCAGCGTCTGCGCCCGCAGATGCACGGAGCTGACCTGGTAATTGGCGAACGTGCTGCCCGGCCGGCTCTCGTCCTCCGAGCAGTAGATGCGCTTGTCGGCCCGCGTCGCGCCCTGGTCGATCCACTCGTTGGCCACAATCCCGGTCGCCGCGGGATGCCGCCCGGTCAGCAAGGTCGAGTGGCCCGGGCAGGTCTCCGTCGCGGCATGGCTCTGGTAGCCGTTGTTGAACAGCGTCCCCTCCAGCGCCAAGCGCGCGAAGCCGCCGGTGAACGACGACCGGTATTGCTCGAACAGGTCGGCCGACAGTTGGTCGACCGAAATGGCGATGACCAGGCGCGCAGGCGGCTGCGGCGGCCGCCCAGGCGGCATGATCGGCGGGACGGCATCGGCAGGAACGGCAAGCGACAGGGCCGCAGCGGCGGCGAGAAGAGGCATACGCATAGCCCGTTGCTTAGCAGCGGGGCTCCGGCACCGCTATAAACTAGTCCAGCTTCGCCCGCAGCCGCTCGTTGACCACACCCGGATTGGCCTTGCCGGCCATGGCCTTCATCGTCTGCCCGACGAAGAACCCGAACAGTTGCTGCTTGCCGGCCCGATACTGTTCGACCTTGTCGCCGTTCGCCGCCAAGATCCTGTCGATCTCCGCATCGATCGCGCCCGTGTCGCTGGTCTGCCTGAGCCCCCGCTCCTCGACGATGGCCGCCGCGCCCTGCCCGGTCTCGAGCATGATCTCGAACACCTGCTTGGCGATGGTGCCGCTGATTGTCCCGTCCGCCACCAGGGTCAGCAGCTCGGCCGCGCCAGCCGCCGTGACGGGCGCATGCTCGATGGTCTCGCCGCGCCGGTTCAATGCACCGAACAGCTCGGCCACGACCCAGTTGGCGGCCCGCACCGGCTCGGCCCCGGCGTCCAGCAGCGCGTCGAACCAGCGCGCGGTCTCGACCTCGGCCGTCAGCACGCTTGCGTTGTAGGAGGTGATCCCCAGCGCCTCGAACCGCTTGCGCTTGGCGTCCGGCAATTCCGGCAGGCTTTCGCGGCACTCCGCCAGGAACGCCTCGTCCAGCTCCAGCGGCAGCAGGTCGGGATCGGGAAAGTAGCGATAGTCGTGCGCGTCTTCCTTGGAGCGCAGCGTCCGGGTCTCGCCTTTGTCCGGGTCCCACAGCCGGGTCTCCTGGACGATGGTGCCGCCCTCCTCCAGCACGTCGATCTGGCGCCGCGCTTCATGCTCGATCACCGCCATCACGAACCGCACGGAATTGACGTTCTTGGTCTCCGTCCGGGTCCCGAACTCGGCACCGGGTTTCCTCACCGACACGTTGACGTCCGCGCGCATGGAGCCTTCCTCCATGTTGCCGTCGCACGACCCGACATAGCGCAGGATCGCCCGCAGCTTGCGCAGATACGCGCCTGCTTCGGCCGGCGAGCGCATGTCCGGCCGCGACACGATTTCCATCAACGCCACGCCCGAGCGGTTGAGGTCGACGAAGCTCATGGTCGGATGCTGGTCGTGCATCAGCTTGCCCGCGTCCTGCTCGACGTGGATCCGCTCCACCCCGATCGCCCTGGCGCTGCCCTCATCCTTTTCGTCGACCAGGACCTCGACCGTCCCCTCGCCGACCAGCGGATGAAAGAGCTGGCTGATCTGATAGCCCTGCGGCAGGTCGGCGTAGAAGTAGTTCTTGCGGTCGAATCGCGACCAGCGGTTGATCTGCGCGTCCAGCGCCATGCCCGTCCGCACCGCCTGCCGGATGCACTCGCGGTTCAGCACCGGCAACATCCCCGGCATCGCCGCATCGACCAGGCTGACTTGCGTATTCGGCTCCGCCCCGAACGCGGTGGCAGCGCCCGAGAACAGCTTGGCGTTCGACACCACCTGGGCGTGAACCTCGAGGCCGATCACGACCTCCCACTCGCCGGTCATACCCTTGATGCGATACGGTGCGTTCACTTGATCTGCTTCCCGGTCCTGCTGTCGAAGCGAGCCTCACCATGTCGGCTCGGGTCGAAGTTCTTGCCTCTGCGTCGATCGACAATCGCTGCCACAGCGTGGACGATCAAGTCGATCAGCCAGCTCACCACCACTTCTCCGGCCGAGCAGTGAACCCCGCCCGCTCCTCGATCGCCAGCCCGGCGTTGAGCACGCCCTGCTCGTCCAGCTCGTTGCCGATCAGGTGCAGGCCCAGCGGCAGGCCCTGCGAGTCGAGCCCGCCAGGAACGCTCATCGCCGGCAGCCCGGCGAGGCTGGCCGGCACCGCAAACACGTCGTTGAGGTACATGGCCAGCGGATCGCTCATCTTCTCGCCCAGCCCGAACGCCGCGCTCGGCGCCGTCGGCGTCAGGATCAGGTCACACTTGGCGAACGCCGCGCGGAAGTCTTGCTTGATCAGCGCGCGCACCCGCTGCGCCTTGTTGAAATAGGCGTCGTAAAAGCCGGCCGACAGCACATAGGTGCCGATCATGATCCGCCGCTTGACCTCCGCCCCGAACCCGGCCCCACGGGTCGCGGCATACATGCCCTCCAGCCCGCCCACGCCCTGCTCCCGTATGCCGTAGCGCACACCATCGTAGCGCGCGAGGTTGGACGAAGCCTCGGCCGGCGCGATGATGTAGTAGGTCGGCAGCGCGTACTTGGTGTGCGGCAGGCTGATCTCGACCGGCTCGGCGCCCGCATCGCGCAGCCATTCGATGCCTTGAGTCCACAGCGCGTTGATCTCGTCCGGTACGCCGTCGATCCGATACTCGGTGGGAATACCGACCCGCTTGCCCTTAAGATCGCTGGCCAATTTCGCTTCCCACTGCGGCACGGCCAAGTCCAGCGAAGTCGAATCCTTGGGATCGAACCCGGACATCGCCTCCAGCATGATCGCGCAGTCGCGCACCGTCCGCGCCATCGGCCCGGCCTGGTCGAGCGACGACGCGAACGCCACCACCCCCCAGCGCGAGCAGCGACCGTAGGTCGGCTTGATGCCGGAAATGCCGACGAACGCCGCCGGCTGCCGGATTGAGCCGCCGGTGTCGGTCCCGGTCACGCCCGGTGCCAGCCCGGCCGCCACCGCGGCCGCCGAACCGCCCGAGCTTCCGCCCGGCGTGATCGCCGCATTGCCGCCGTCGCTCCGCTTCCACGGGCTGATCACCGGCCCATAGGCACTGGTCTCGTTGGACGAGCCCATGGCGAACTCGTCCATGTTGAGCTTGCCCAACATGCCCGCACCCGCGTCCCGCAGCTTGCCGCCGACGGTACTCTCATACGGCGGCTTGAAGCCTTTCAGGATGTTCGAGCCGGACGTGGTGTCCACGCCCTGCGTCGCGAACAGGTCCTTGATGCCCAACGGAATGCCCGACAGCGGCTTGAGCTCGCCTGCCTGCCGCGCCTGATCGGCCGCGTCGGCGCAAGCCAGCGCGTCGTCCGGCGTTTCCACCGTGTAGGCGTTGAGCGCCCGAGCGCCCGCCACCGCGGCATTGAACGCCGCAGCGATCTCGCGCGCCGAATACTCGCCGGCACGAAACCCGTCGCGCAGCTCGGCGATCGTCAGCGAAGTCAGCTCGGCCACTATTCGATCACCTTGGGCACGGCAAAGAAACCATGCTGCGCATCCGGCGCGTTGGCCAGCACCTGGTCGCGGACATCGCCGTCGGTGACAACATCGTCGCGAAGCCGCAGCGACTGGTCGATCACCGCTGTCAGCGGCTCGACCCCGTCGGTGTTCACCTCACCCAGCTGCTCGACCCAGCCAAGAATGTTGTTGAGCTCCGGCACGGTCGCCTCGACCTCCGCGTCGCTCATCTGCAGACGCGCAAGCCGGGCGATGTGCCGCACGGTGGCGGTATCGACGGACATGGCCGCGCGTTAGCGAGACCCACGCCCACCGGCAAGCCGCCGTGCTCAGCCGGGCCGACGATCCCGGCGGTTCTCACGACGCCCGTCGCGCCGGTCCTGCTGGCGATCGGCCCGATAATGCTTCCGACTCACCTGCCCGGCCTCGAGCGCCCGTCGATTCTCGCGCCGCTCGACCCGGTAAACGCGACGATCGCCCTGGCGGTCCACTCGATAGGCCCCCCGGTTGTCGATAACCTGCGGATTGCGCGCCCTGAGCAACCGCTGATGCTCCCAATAGCGACGCTGTGCATCGCTCATCCGGTAGGAACGGCGGCTGCGATCGTAAACGTAGATGCCGGTACCCGGGTAGTAGTAGTTGTTGTACCACCCACCATACGGGGAAGCGTAGCCACCGTAATTGCCATAGCCACCGTAATTACCGTAACCACCGTAGTAGCCGTCGTTGTAGTAACCACCAGACCCGTAGCCGACGGAGACGCCGCTAAAACCGTACGGGCCGTACGTCGCGCAGCCGCCAAGTGCAGCGCCGACCGCCGCCACCGCGGCCAGACGAAGGGAAAGAGGCATAGGTACGCTCCATTCGCAAAGACCACCCCACCCAAGTAACTGGTAAGTAAGACGCCTTTAACCCGGTGTGAACGATGCGGGAGGGTCGGAGCTACGCCTGGCCGACCTTCCCCTTTGCATGCCGATCATCGAGCGATGAAGTGCTCGCCGCATTGCTTTGCCAGGTGGCGCTCGCCGACCTTCTCGAATGCAACTTGGCGCATCGTACCCCCTCTGTTAGTCGCGCCGCCATGCAGACCCCTCAGCCCGAATGGTCGCCGCACCAGGCGATGTGGATCGGTTTTCCGTCCGATCCCGAGCTATGGCTGGACGACCTCAAGCCTGCGCAGAAGGAGGTGGCGGCGCTCGCCAAGGCGCTTCACGCCGGCGGCAAGGGCGAGGAAATCCGCCTCGTCGCCGCCAACGAGACTGCGGGCACGGCAGCGCGCCGGCTCGCTCCCTTTGCCAGCGTCTTGGTCGAACCGTTTGGCGACATCTGGCTCCGCGACACCGGGCCGATCGTCACCGGTGCCGGCGGGGCGCGGCGCGCGCAGGGGTTCCGCTTCAACGGCTGGGGCGGCAAGTACGAACTACCCGGCGACAAGAGCATCGGCCAGCGTCTCGCCCAATCCGCGAGCCTGCCCTATGCCCGGGCCGAGTGGGTGCTGGAGGGCGGCGCCATCGACATGGACGGCTCCGGCACGGTGCTGACGACCGAGCAATGCCTCTTGAACCCGAATCGCAATCCCGCGCTGGACCGGCAGGACATGGAGGAACGCCTCGCTGCCGACCTCGGCCTGGAGCGCGTGGTCTGGCTCGGCGAGGGCCTCGCCAACGACCACACCGACGGCCACGTCGACAACCTGGCCCGCTTCGTCGCGCCGGGCCGGGTGGCCATTCCGATCGCTGCCGATAAGGCCGACCCGAATGCCGCCGTTTATGCCGACGCCGCCAAGCGCCTCAAGGTCGCTCGGCTCGACATCGTCAACCTCCCCTCGCCGGGCAAGGTCGAACGCGACGGTGAGCTGGTGCCCGCCAGCTACATGAATTTTCTCGTCGGCAACGCGGCCGTCGTGGTGCCGCTCTATGGCGCGGCCAACGACGCTGCCGCCGTACATGCGCTCCAGGCCCTGTTCCCCGATCGCACGGCGGTCGGCCTGCGCGCCGACCATGTTCTGACCGGAGGCGGCAGCTTTCACTGCATCTCGCAGCAGATATCGGTCTGATGTATGCCGTTCGGCGCCTCGGGAGTGATGACCACGCCGCCGTCCGCGCGCTCAACGGCCTGTTTGCCGACGCCTTCGAGGACCCTGCCAGCTACGCCTCCGCGCGCCCGTCGGACCGGTACGTGCAATCGGTGCTTGCCCGGCCCGACGTCATCGCCTTGGTCGCAACTGACGCTGACCGGCTTGTCGGAGCGCTGGTCGCCTATGTCCTGCCCAAGCTCGAGCAGGAACGTAGCGAAATCTACATCTACGATCTTGCCGTGTCCGAACCGCACCGTCGCTCGGGCATCGCCACTGCCATGATCACGCACCTCAAGGGAATTGCGGCCCAGCTCGGCGCCTGGGTGATGTATGTGCAGGCCGATCACGGGGATGAGCCGGCCGTTGCGCTCTACACCGAGCTTGGGACCCGCGAAGACGTGCTGCACTTCGACATCCCGGCCTAAGCTACTAAGTAAGCCGCCATGAGCCAGATCACCGTCGCCGCCCTCCAACTCGCCTTTTCAGACGACACGGCCGAGAACATCCGCAACGTTTCCGACCTCGTCCGCGAGGCCGCCGGCAAGGGCGCCCAGGTGGTCCTCCCGCCCGAACTGTTCGAAGGTCCCTACTTCTGCCGAGTCGAGGACGAAGAACTGTTCGCCACCGCCAAGCCGACTGCTGAGCACCCGTCCGTCGTCGCCATGCAGGCCTTGGCGGCGGAGCTCGGCATCTGGATCCCGACCAGCTTTTTCGAGCGCGACGGACCCCACCACTACAATAGCCTGGCGATGGTCGGCCCCGACGGCGGGATCGCCGGCCTCTACCGCAAGAGCCACATCCCCGACGGGCCCGGCTATGAGGAAAAGTTCTACTTTCGGCCCGGCAACACCGGCTTCAAGGTGTGGCAGGGACCGGAAGCGACAACTTTCGGCGTCGGCGTCTGCTGGGATCAGTGGTATCCGGAGACCGCCCGTGCGATGATGCTGATGGGCGCCGAGATCCTGTTCTACCCGACGGCGATCGGCTCCGAGCCCCACGACCCCGACCTCGACACCTCCCGCCTGTGGCGCCGGGCGATGGTCGGCCACGCGGTCAGCAACGTCGTGCCTGTGGTCGCCGCCAACCGCATTGGTACCGAATGCGGCCAGCGCTTTTACGGCCACAGCTTCATCTGCGACGAGCGCGGCGACTTGGCTGCCGAGTTCGGCGCAAACGACACCGGCGTGCTGGTAGCCAAGCTCGACATCAACCAGGCGCGCCGCCACCGCGCCGCCTTCGGCTTTTTCCGCGACCGTCGCCCGGAACTCTACAAAAGGCTCGTGGAAGACATCTAGGCGAACCTATACTTCGCCCGACCAGGCGGGGGCTTGCTTGAATTACGTCCATGACGAGCGGAACGACGGCCGGAACGTGCCTGTCACCCTGGTAGGTCTGACCGTTCTGGCGGTTTCCATCCTCACCCCGTACGTCGGCGGGTTCGATGGCGAGTTTGACTTTTTCGCTGCCCTCCTGGCCATCCCGGCGTCGATAGGCGCGCTCGTCACCAACGTCTCGAACGCCGAGCGTCGTTGGCCGGCGTGGAAAATCCTCGTCGTTCCAAGCGCCTTCATCATCGCGATGACCGGCGTTGCATGGCTGATCGCGGCCGAGGGAGCGATCTGCATTGCCATGGTCCTGCCCCTGTGGATTCCCGCTTCGATCGGTGGAGCAATCGTCAGGGTACTGGAAGACCGGCGAAGGCGCAGGCCGCGAAACACCGCCTTGCACGCAGTGGGCTGGGCAGTGCTGCCGGCTGTTGTGATGACGCTCGAGGGCGAGCGACCACCCGAATGGCAGGTGCGAACGGTCAGCCGCTCGGTAGTGATCGACCAGTCGCCTTCCACCATCTGGCCAACGCTTCTGAGCATTGCCGATGTTCGGCCGAACGAGGGCCGACCCAATCTGACGCAGGACATGCTGGGCGTCCCCCGACCTACCCAGGCACGCCTGACGCGGTTCGGCCATCTGCTGGTCCGAAGGGCTGGATGGGGACCGTCGATCCGCTTCGACGAGGTGATCACGAGCCTGCACCCGCAGCGTGAGCTAAGCTGGCGGTTCAGTTTTCCCGACGATAGCGTCCAGCGGCACACGGACCGGCACGTCGCTCCCGATGGCGAGATGTTGAACATCGTCAGCGGCCGGTATTCGCTTGGAGCGGTCGGCCGCGACAGGACCAGGGTCACCCTGGCGACAACCTACCGGATGAAGGCCCGCTTTCCCGCTTACTTCGCCTGGTGGGGAGAACTGATGCTAGGCGACATACAGGCGAACGTGCTGGCCATCATCGCCGACCGGCACCGTCGCCGGCCGTCACCTGGCGAAAGCACCTGATTCACAACCCCAACCGCCAGTACACGCTGTCGAACCATTCGCCGCCGATCAGCCAGGTCCGCTCCGCCCGCCCCTTCTCCACGAACCCTTGCCGCCGCAACAGCCGCATACTGGCCTCGTTCCTGGGATCGGTATCGGCCGTCAGCTCCCGTGACCCGCTCCTCCGCCGATGGGCGATGAACGCGGCCACCGCATCGCTGGCATAGCCGCGCCCCCACATCGCCGGATCGAGCAGGTAACCGAAGTCCGGCAGCCGCCAGGCGCCCACCTTTCCAATGACGAGCCCGGCCGCCTCGATGACGAAGTCGTCGTCGCTACCCTCGCCAGGCGCGGCGATCATTTTGGCGACGAACTCCTCGGTCGTGGCCGGGCTTGCATGCGGCGGCGTCGACCAGAAGCGCATCGTCACCTGGTCGCGCATGATCGCATGCAGCGGCACCGCATCCTCCAGTCGCGCCCGTCGCAGCAGCAGCCGCTCGGTGGCGATGCCCTCAACCAGCCCCGATCTCCACAGCCCGTGCGATCACCGCTTCGAACATCGCCGCGTTCAGCCGGCCGGTGTTCTGGTTGTAGCGGCTGGTGTGATAGCTCGACAGCAGCACCTGCCCGCCCGGCGCCAACACCTCCGCCGCATGCCCGAACTTCGCCTGGCTTGGCTTCATTCCCAACGCCCGCGCCGCCGCCGCATGGGCGATCGCGCCCAGCGCGACCAGCACCCTGAGGTTGGGCAATTGCCCCAGCGCCGCTTCGAAATAGGTTCGGCAGGTGGCGATCTCGCCCGGCTCCGGCTTGTTGGCCGGCGGCAGGCACTTAACCGCGTTCAGGATCACCGCTCCTTTCAGGCGCACGCTGTCGCCCGGGTCAGCCCGGTAATGCCCTTCACCCAGACCGAACTTGAGCAGCGTGGCGTAAAGCAGCTCACCGGCATAGTCGCCGGTGAACGGCCGTCCCGTCCGGTTCGCGCCATGCTTGCCCGGAGCCATCCCGACCACCGCCAGCCAGGCTTCCGGGTCGCCCCACACCGGCACTGGCGAGTTCCACCAGCCGGGGTGCTCGGCCCGGCATTCCTCTCGAAACCGTACCAGCCGCGGGCACAACGGGCAGTCGCGCGGCGCTTCGGCCCGCGGCACGGGAGAGACGACGGCGGGACTGGCGAACAGCATGGCGCTGGCTTAGGCGAACGGCCGTGGCGCAAGCAACGCACCTTTACGCGGTCGGTATCGGGTCCAACCGGCCGCACGGCCGTCATGGCCGGCCCACGGGCGTGGTGCGGGCCGCCATCGCCGAGCTCGACCGCCGCTTTGGCCTGTTCGACGCTTCACCGATCCTGCTCAACCCGGCAAGCGGTGGGGCCGGACGGGATTTCGCCAACGCCGTCGCCCTGATCGAGAGCCCGCTCCCGCCCGCGGCCATGCTGGCGGAGATCAAGCGGCTCGAGCGCACCTTCGGCCGCCGCCCCGGCCGGCGCTGGGGCGCCCGGGTGCTCGACCTCGACCTGCTGCTGTGGAGCGGCGGCCCGGTCCGCTCGCCGGAACTCACCATTCCGCATCCACGCCTCCCCGAACGCGCGTTCGTGCTCCAGCCGCTGCTGGCGGTCGCCCCACGCTGGCCGGTTTGCGGCGCCCTCAATGTCCGCCACCTCGCCGCCCGCCTGGCCCGCCGGCTTCCCTGCGACTGAGCGCGGCAACAGCGGCGGCCGCAGGCATGATCGTTCATGATTGGTGGGCCCGCCGGGACTCGAACCCGGAACCTCTCGATTAAAAGTCGCTTGCTCTACCGATTGAGCTACGGGCCCAGTGCAAGCCGGGCTCTTAAGACCGCCCGAGCCACGCCGCAAGTTTGCTGGAGGAAGCCGAAACGCGTTAACCCTCGCCCAGCGACCTACGCGCTCACCACTTGGCGGAAATAGCCTGGGAACGGCCCTGATGCGCGGTCGTTGGCCTCTTGCGACGAGGGCTGCTGGTCAGCCTGCCCGACCCGTGACAAACCGCTTTTCTCATCAGCTGCAGGGACGATGCCGCTTATTACGCCGCCACCGCCGACATTGCTGCACGGTGCCAGCCTGTTCCTTGATTTCGACGGTACTTTAGTTCGCATCGCGGACCGACCCGGCGACATCAGGGTGGAGCACCGTCTGCTTGCTCTCCTGGAGGAGCTCGGAAGCAAGCTGGACGGCCGCCTTACCGTGGTCAGCGGCCGCGCCTCGGCGGACGTCCTCGCCTGGCTCCACCCGCTGAGGCTAGCCGTCGCCGGCAGCCACGGGCTTGAACGACCCGGGATGCCGATGAGCCGACCCCCGGCGTTCGACGAGGGCTTGCAGCACCTCCGACAGGTTGAAGCGCGGCACCCTGGGGTCCTGGTCGAGGAAAAGCCGACCGGGGCCGCACTGCATTTCCGCCAGGCACCCGAGGCGGAAGACGAATGCCGCACCGCCGCTGAGCACGCCGCGGCCCTGGCCGGCCTGCAGGTGCAGCCCGGCAAGATGGTGTTCGAGCTCAAGCCCGCTTCCGGGGACAAGGGCACGGCCGTGCGCGACATCATGAACGAACCGCATCATGCCGGCAGGCGGCCGATCTTCATCGGCGACGATCTCACGGACGAGCACGGCTTTGCCATGGCGCGAGGCCTTGGCGGCGCTGGAATCCTGGTCGGCGAGGAGCGCACCACGGCGGCGATCTACCGGCTGGCGGACGTGCCGGCGGTGCACGATTGGCTCGAAGGGGCCACGGAGACGCTGTCATGAGCTCGCTGGACCTGTGGCCCATCGGCAACTGCCAGGTCAGCGCGCTCGTGGACCGCGCCGGCCAGTTCGTCTGGGCCTGCGTCCCGCGCGTCGACGGCGACCCGCTCTTTTCAAACCTGCTCGGCGGCGAGCAGGCGGATGCGGGATTGTGGGCGATCGACCTCGACGGCGAGGTCTCGGTTGAACAATCCTACCTGCGCAACACGCCGATCCTGTCCACCCGGAAGACCGATGCCGCCGGCAACAGCATCGAGATCATCGATTTCTGCCCTCGCTCCCGGCGGCTCGGACGAACCTACCGGCCCGCCGCCTTTGTCCGGCTGGTCCGGCCGCTGAACGGAAGCCCGCGCATCCGGGTGCGGCTCCGGCCGACGCAGAACTGGGGCGAGCCGAGCGCGCCGCTGCCTGGCGGGTCCAACCACATCCGCTACGCGCTACCTGCCCTGCCGATGCGACTGACCACCGACGCACCGGTGGCGCTGGTGCGCGAGGAACGCCGCTTTCGGCTGGAACGACCACTGACCCTTTTCCTCGGCCCCGACGAGGCCTTCAGCGCCGACCTGTCGCGCTCCGGCACCGAGCTGCTGGCCAGCACCGCGGCCGAATGGCGTGAGTGGGTGCGCGGGCTGGCGACGCCGGTTGAATGGCAGGATGCGGTGATCCGCGCTGCCATCACGTTGAAGCTCTGCCAGCACGAGGAAACCGGGGCGATCGTCGCGGCGCTGACTACGTCCGTTCCGGAACATGCCGGCTCCGAGCGCAACTGGGATTACCGCTACTGCTGGATCCGCGACGCTTATTACACCGTGCAGGCGCTGAACCGCCTCGGCGCTCTGGACGTGCTCGAAGCCTACCTGGAGTATCTCCGCAACATCGTCGACGACGCTCACGGCGGGCACATCCAGCCGCTCTACGGCGTCACCGGCGAGGCCCGGCTGGAGGAGCGGATCGAGGGCGGCCTGCCCGGCTACCGCGGCATGGGCCCGGTGCGCGTCGGCAACCAGGCCTATGAACAGGTCCAGCACGACGCCTACGGCCAGATCGTCCTGTCCAACGTCCAGGCGTTCTTCGATCACCGCCTGTTCCGCATGGCCACGACCGAAGACTTCGCGGCGCTGGAACGGGTCGGCGAACGGGCTTGGGAATTGCACGACCAACCCGACGCCGGCCTGTGGGAGCTGCGCACCCGCAAGCATGTGCACACCTATTCGGCGGCCATGTGCTGGGCCGCCTGCGATCGCCTGGCCCATGCGGCCGGCGCCCTCGACCTCGAGGAGCGCGCCCGCCACTGGGCCGGGCGCGCCGCCGCCATTCGCGCCCGCATCGAGCAATCCGCCTGGCGCGAGGACAGTGGGCGCATCTCGGCGACCTTCGAGGGCGACGACCTCGATGCGAGCCTCATCCAGTTGCTCGACCTGCGCTTCTTCGCCCCGGACGATCCCCGTTTCCAGGGCACGCTGCGGGCGGTGGAGGAGGGTCTGCGACGTGGCTCGCACATGCTGCGCTACGCCACCGAGGACGATTTCGGCCTGCCGGAGACCGCCTTCAACGTTTGCACTTTCTGGTTGATCGAGGCGCTTCAGGCGACGGACCGCGCAGCCGACGCCCGCGCCCTGTTCGAGGAAATGCTGTCCCGCCGCACCGGCGCGGGCTTGCTGTCCGAGGACATCGATCCGCAGAGCGGCGAACTGTGGGGCAATTACCCGCAAACCTATTCGCTGGTGGGGACCATCAACTGTGCCGTCCTGCTCAGCAAGCCGTGGAGTTCCATCCGATGAGCCGCCTAGTTGTCATTTCCAATCGCGTGTCAGCAGCCACGGGCGGCGCCGCCGGGTCGCAAGGCGGACTGGCCGTCGCGCTGCACTCGGCTCTGCGGGAATTTGGCGGCCTGTGGTTCGGCTGGTCGGGCGAGGTGACGGACGAGTTCACCGGCCAGATCAATTTCCAGCGCGACGATGGCGTCACCACCGCCACGGTCGATCTGGAGGAGCAGGACGTCGAGGAATATTACAACGGCTATGCCAACAAGACGCTGTGGCCGCTGTTCCACTACCGCATCGACCTGGCCCAATATGAGCGTGGGTTCGCCGGCGGTTACCAGCGGGCCAACGAACGTTTCGCCGACACGGTCGCCCCGCTGATCGAGCCCGACGACGCGGTGTGGGTCCAGGACTATCATATGATCCCGCTCGGGCAGGAATTGCGCAATCGCGACTGCCGTAACCGGATCGGCTTCTTCCTCCACACGCCCTGGCCGCCCCGGCGGCTGCTGCTCACGCTACCCGAAGCAACGGATTTGGTCGCCACCATGTTCGCCTATGACGTCATCGGCTTCCATACGGACGAGTGGCTTCAATCCTTTGTCGACTTCGTGGTCCTGGAAAGCGGCGGTTCGTTCGACAACGGCGTGTTGCGCCTCGGGCAGCGGCAGATCCAGGTGATCACCTGCCCGATCGGCATCGATTGCCAGGAATTCGCATCGTTGGCGGGCAGCGAGGAAGCGCAGGCAACCTGCCGCCAGATGCGGGACAGCGCCAACGGTCGGGCGATGATGGTCGGCGTGGACCGGCTGGATTACTCCAAGGGCCTGGAAGAACGCTTCCTCGGCTACGAACGTTTTCTCCTGGAGAATCCGGCGGAGCGCAAGGAAGTCTTTCTGCTCCAGATCGCGCCGCCGTCGCGCGGCACTGTCGAGAGCTACCAGCGGATCCGCGCGGCGCTTGAGGGCCTGTCAGGACGCATCAACGGCACCCACGCTGATATCGATTGGGTGCCGATCCGCTACGTCAATCAGGGCTATTCGCGCGCGGTGCTGGCGGGCGTGTACCGCGCCGCTCGGATCGGCCTCGTGACGCCGTTGCGCGATGGCATGAACTTGGTGGCCAAGGAGTTCGTGGCGGCGCAGGACCCGGCGGATCCCGGCGTCCTGATCCTGTCCCGCTTCGCCGGTGCCGCCGTGCAATTGGGCGACGCGCTGCTGGTCAACCCCTACAGTGCGGAGGAGGTGTCCGACGCCATCCGGACAGCGCTGGCGATGCCGCGCGAGGAGCGGGTGAAGCGCTGGCGAGCCATGTTCGACAATATCCAGCGCGAGGACGTCGTCTGGTGGCGGCAGCGGTTCACCGACGCGCTGCTGGCAAGCATGCCGGCCGAAGCGACAGACAACTGACGGGGAGTTCTTCGACGTCAGCGAGATCCACCGGAGCACGGTGCACCCGCCCGCCGCGCAGCCGCCGACCGGCTTACCCGATCCGACCGTACCACAGGATCAGCAACGATCCGGCGGCGATGGCCACACCATAAGGAACGCTGCGCCGCTTGCGCATCTTCTCTTTCGTCTTCCCTCTGCCGGTCACCACCCAGCCAAGCATCACCAGCGCGAGCACGCCACCGGCGATCAGGATGGCGGCGAGCAGCCACGGCGCCCCCTGCAGGTCGACCCACAAGCCGGTTGCCGCGATCAGCTTGACGTCGCCGGCCCCAAGCACCTTCCGGGCGTAAGCGAACAGCCCGAGCGCCAGGAGGACGGCGAACACCAGGACGTTCTGCCACAAATCGATGCGCGGGCCCATGACCAGCATCGCGGCGACCCCGGCGACCAGCACGGCCAGCACCAGCAGGTTGGAGATCTTGCGGACCAGGATGTCCTGGATCGCGGCGGCTACCAGCAGAACCGACACCAGGATCGCCAGCCACGCCGGCACAATGTTCAACAGGTTCATCTTGCCGTGGTCTGCCCCAATTGTTGTAGCACGCCCGCTCGTACCATCGTCCGCCGACCTCCACCGCCCGGTGAATGCCGCGGCCGTCCGAATTACGCAGCCTGGCCTTAATTTTTTCCTCGTTCAACCGTGCAGCAGCGTCGCGGCCGGTCGACGGTGGCGCTGGCCCGCCGCTTACCACCCTGCTTGCGGAACCCTCGCCGCCTCTCCCGCATTGGCCTTGTTCACCCCGGGTCGCCGTTTGCGCCCTCATCACAGGGGACAATTCTTGGCCACCACCCTGCCCGCCCGCCGGACCATTCACCCGGTCCCCGCCGCCCTCCTGGCCTGCAGCCTGTCGCTGTTCCTCGGCGCCTGGCTCAGCGACTGGGCCTATGCGAAATCCTTCTTCGTGCAGTGGATCAACTTCGCGGCGTGGCTGAACGCCGGCGCCATGGTGTTCCTCGGTTGCGCGACCCTGTGGGCGGTGATCGACTTCTTCCGCGCCGACCGCCGCCGCGACCGCGGCGCCGCGTTGTACCTGCTGTTGCTCCTGGTGGCCTTTATCCTCGGCTTCATCGGTGCCTTTGTGCACACCAAGGACACCTACGCCCCCATGCCCGAGGCGTTGGTGCTCGACGTGCTGGTCTTCCTGCTCGTCGCTGCCGCCACGTGGCTCGGCTTCTCCACTATCCGCTCGGGAGCTGCTCGATGACTCGCTTGCGCACCGCTTCCCTGCTGCTGTCGTGTGTCCTGCTCACCGCGTGCGGCGGCCAGGACGAGACTCTCAGCCAATTCGGTAGCAATCCGCCGCTGCCCAACCCGCATCGCGGCCTGCTTCCCACCATGAACATCGCTGAACCGGCCAAGAACGGCTGGGGCAACAACCGGCCCACCGTACCGCAGGGCTTCACGGTAACTGCCATCGCCACCGGGCTGAAGATCCCGCGCCAGACGCTTGTTCTGCCCAATGGCGACATCCTCGTCGCCGAAGGCAAGGGCGGCGAGGAGGGGCACATCATGCGGCCCAAGGACTTCTTCGCCGGAGTTCTCAAGGAACGCGGCACCAGTTCCACCAAGCCGGGCCAGCGGCTCACCCTGTTGCGCGATGCCAACGGCGATGGCGTCTACGAAGGCCGCACCGTGTTCGCCGAGCACCTCAATGCGCCCTACGGCCTCGCCCTGGTCGGCAACCGCCTGTACGTCGCCAATCAGGACGCGCTGGTCCGGTTCGATTACCGGCCAGGCCAGACTCGTGCGAGCGGCCCGCCCGTGGTGGTCACCTCCTTGCCATCCAGGCTTAACCATCACTGGACCAAGTCGCTGGCAGCCAGCCCCGACGGGCGCTTTCTTTATGTCGGCATCGGCTCCAACAGCAACATCGGCGAAGCCGGCATGGAGGCGGAGGAGAACCGCGCCATGGTCTGGCAGATCGATGCGCAGACCGGCGCCAGCCGCCAGTTCGCCACCGGTCTCCGCAACCCCACAGCGCTCGCCATCCAACCGGGCTCGAATCAGCTGTGGGCGGTCGCCAACGAACGTGACGAGATTGGCCCCAACCTCGTCCCCGATTACCTGACCAGCGTGCGCGAGGGCGCCTTCTACGGCTGGCCTTACTCCTACTACGGTCAGCACCCGGAGCGGCGCGTGCAGCCGTTCCGCGAAGACATGGTCCGCAAGGCGGTCGCTCCTGACTATGCCCTCGGCTCCCACGTTGCCGCGCTCGGCCTTGCTTTCTCCAGCGGCGTCATGGGCGCGCAGTTCGCCAATGGCGTGTTCGTCGGCGAGCACGGCAGCTGGAACCGCGAAACTCCGGCCGGGTACAAGGTCGTGTTCGTGCCATTCAACGGCGGTCGTCCGTCCGGCCGGCCAATGGACTTCGTCACCGGCTTCCAGGGGAACGGCAAGACGTTCGGCCGGCCGGTCGGCGTGACCGTCGATCCGCGCGGCGCCCTGATCGTCGCCGACGACCTGGCGAACGTCGTCTGGCGCGTCGCGCCGAAGGGACGTTCGCCGGTGGAGCCCAAAGTGGCCTCGGCGCGCTGATCGCCATTGGTCGTCCGGCCTTAACTAATTTGGCCGAGCGACACGGGTAGGCGCCGTTCGGCCGTTCACGCCTGACCTTTCCTATAATGCTCCTGACGTCGCGGCACGGCAGTGCCTGCGCGCCACCCTTTCATGCAACAGGGGCAGGAAGAATGAAGCGGTTCCTAGACAACGCCGGCTTGATGCAAAAGATCGTCGCCACCATCGTCCTGCTTGCGGCAGTTGCGCTGGGCGTGATGGCCGTCAGCACTTACCATATCCTTCATATCGACGCTCGCTATCATGAGGTCGGTCACGAACAGCGTGCGACCTTCAAGATGGCGCGGATCAACCGCCTGGCGACCGAGTTGCCGCTGTCTGGGTACCAGGTGCTTACGCATGGCACGGCTGGCGACTACGGCACGAACGCTCGACAGCGCCTCGAAGAAAACCACGGCGAGATTCTGGAAACACTGCAGGACGCGGTCGCCTCCGACCCGACCCTGAAGGATTCGGCCGCGCGTTTCACCCAGCACGCCGAAGCCATCTACCGTTATTCGCTCGAAGCGATGCAATTGGCCCAAGCTGGCCAAGCAGTTCAAACGCAGCTCGCTCTGAGCCGGGCCGATGCAGCGCTTCATGTCTTCACGGCCGAACTGGTGCAGCTCAACAATCACCGCACGAGTCGCGCCGACGCTGTCGCCAAGGAGCTTTCGGATTTCACTCGCGAGGTTATGACCTGGTCGCTGGTGATCGGCACACTGGCGTCACTGCTCGCTGCTGCTGTCGGTTTCTACATTGCCAAGTTCGGCATCGTCGGTCCGCTGCTGGCCGTCGAGGAGCGCCTGCGCCGGGTCGCGGGGGGCGATAACAGGGTCGAGGTGCCCTGCACCGATCGCAAGGATGAGGTTGGCCGGATGTGCCGCGCCGTTCAGGTGCTGCGTGATGCAACGCTGGAGCGCGACCGCCTGACCAAGGACAAGGAGCGGCTCGACGCCGAACAAAAGGTCGTCGTTGAAACGCTCAATAAGAGCCTCGACCAGCTCGCCGGGGGCGACCTTACCGCCAACATCGCAGTCGATTTCACGGGTGATTATGCGGCGCTCAAGGCCAACTTCAACGGCGCGGTCGACAAATTGCGCGAACTGATCGGCTCCGTCGCGGTCAGCGCCGAACAGATCCGCACCGGCTCGGCCGAAATCGCCCAGGCGAGCGAGGACCTTGCCCGCCGTACGGAAAGCAACGCTGCCTCCCTCGAGGAAACGGCCGCTGCCGTGTCGCAAATGGACGGTCGCCTGAAGGCCACGGCGCACGCTGCGAACGACACGGTCACGCGCGCCGACCAGACCAAGACCACCGTCGCAAGCGGCCGCTCGGTGGCCGATGAGGCGGTGCAGGCCATGGGCCGGGTCAGCGAAAGCGCCAAGGGCATCGACAGCGTGATCGAAGGCCTCGACAAGATCGCCTTTCAGACGCGCGTGCTGGCGATGAACGCGGCGGTCGAGGCCGGCCGGGCCGGCGAGGCGGGCCGCGGCTTCGCGGTCGTCGCCGACCTGGTCAGTGCGCTTGCCATGCGCGCCGAGGAAGAAGCCAAGCGGGCACGCGACCAGTTGACGGTCACCCAGTCGGACGTGGTGACGGCCGTGCAGGCAGTGGAGAAGGTCGACGGCGCGCTGCAGAACATCTCGGGTGACGTCGAACAGGTCCATGCCCTGCTGGCGACCATTGCCAGCGACAATCAGGCGCAGGCCAGCGCGGTGACCGAGATCAACTCGGCCATCGCCAGCATGGATCAGGCCACGCAGCAGAATGCCGCCATGGTCGAGGAAACCTCGGCCGCGTCGCGCAACCTGCTAAGCGAAGTGGGCACCTTGTCCGATGCGGCCTCCCGCTTCCACACCGGCCAGGACCGCCCTGCCGCCACCCGGTCGCGCTTGCCGAAACTCGGCAAGGAAGGCGGCTACGCCTCGCCGGTGAGGCCACTTCCCGCCGACGCCATTGCCGCCCTGACCCGCAGCGCCACTGATGACTGGCGCGAGTTCTAGGGCGCTCGCCCCAGGCAAAAAGAGGCCGCGTCACCTGCCGGTGGCGCGGCCTCTTCGCATGCCGAGGCTCCCCGCGGATTGCCGGAGCCGGCACTCACATGTCAGGCCGCCAGCCGCGGCTTGCCCTTGCCCGTTGCGTAATCGGTCATGACGGCGAACTTGGGATTGCTGACCGCCAGCTCCGCCATCACCTTTGAGGCACGCTTGCCGATCTGCCGGATGCGCTCCTTGGTGATGCCCGGATCGGCCAGTTCCTCCTGCAGCTCGGCCTCCCCGAACACCCGCTGAAGCAGGATTTCGCGGTCTCGCGCGAACTTGTCCTCGATCCGTTCGATCTCTTGCGGATCGATGCCGAGCATGGAGTTCTTCAGCCGCGGCCCTTCGGCCTGCAGCTTGGCGAGCTGCCGCTTGGGCTGCTGCCGGCGCAGCTGGTCCAGCGCCGCTGTGCGGCCCTTCTTGACGAACTCCTCGATCAGGCACTCTGTCGCGGCCCGCGCCAGATAGGCGGACGCGGCGGACTCGGTCGCCGCCAGCGCTTCCTCGTCGACCAGCAAGGCCTCCAGCGCCGTCTCCTCGCCCTCCGGGCCGACTGCCGTCTGGTGCAGCGACACGGTGGTCGCCTCCACCTTCTTGGCGCTCGGCCGCTGATCGGTCATCAGCCGAAAGCGAAGCGACTGTAGTTCCCCCCGGATCTGCCAGTTCACGAAGGTGGTGAATTGGGCCTTGGTGGGATCGTAAGCTTCGATCGCCCGGTGCACGGCAATGGCGCAGCACTGCTCCGCATCGTCCCAATGCTGAAGGAGGCCGTACTGACGGACGAAGTGGCGGATGCGCGGCGCGATCAGCTGCAGGATGCGGGCAAAGGCTCGGTCGGTGCCGGCCCGCTGGCGTGCGGTCTGGCGTTCGTCCGGCGCGGCCCGGTTGGCGATGACTTCGGCGACCGCGCACTCCAGCGCGGCAGTGGTCTTTGACATGATCAGCTCCCCAAGGGATCGCTCATCCGGACCGATTTCCGGCTAGTGCGATGGGGGGACAATCCGGCCTGATCGGCTAATCGATTCTGGCTGGTAGCTCCGATCCGGAGCAGCCTCGGCCGCGGCTTCGCGCACCGTGAGAGAGGAGCCCGGAAAAACCTGCCGGGCATTGTATCCGATACGGCGAGAAGTCGCGTTCAGACCGTAAAGGTTGCGGGTCTGAGGTGCCGCCCGACATAAGCATTCAGCCATTCGCGGTGCGCCGACGCGGCGCCGCCCGTCGCCGCGATCCGTCGCGCCGCGGCGCCGGCCCCGACCTGTGCCGCCAGCAGCGTCGCGGCTCGCCCGCCGTCCAGCCCGCCTTGCAGGAACCGCTGTGCATCGCCCGCGCCCAGGTGGTGGGCCAGGTAAGCCGCCCGGGCGACCTCCTCGATGCCGTCACCCACCGGCACGCCTCGCTGCCTCAGCCGGTCGAGGTTGCCCCGTGCATAATCCGCCGTCGCCTGGATCGACGTCCCCGGATCGAGGCGCAGCGCAAGCAAGGCCTCCCGCGTGTCCGCCCGGACCCTGCCGCCGCGATCGAGCCACCCGCGCGCTGTCGCCACCTCGTGCAGGTGCGTGCCCGTGCGTTCGGCCTCGCCGACCCAGGTTCCGCTGAGGAACTGACCCAGGCCGGCCGCGCTTGATCGAGGATTGCGGCTTCCCACATTCCAGCTGCCATCGCCGGCCTTGGCCGCTTCTGCGTCCACGATCGCGGCCAGCGCCGCTGCCGGCAGTCCGGTCCGCTCGGCCGCCGCCTGCACCGCTCCCGCGTGGCGCTGGTTCGCGCCCAGGTTTAATGCGCCCGAGTTCGTCGTTTCCGGCGCGTTGCTAGTTGCTGCCGGTGCCGCTGGCGCTCCCAGCAGTACCTGCACCAGCGCGCCCAGGTCGATCAGCGATCCGCCGCTCGCCGGCGTCGCCTGCCCGTCAACCGGTTGTCGCCCCAGCGCCGACCGCCACAATTCCAATTCGCTGGCCCGCTTGGCCACGCCGTAGATCAGCTCGGTCCGCGCGGCCGGCGATAGTGCCTTAAGGTCGACCGACCGGTTCATGCCGCCTGCGCCCGCAGGAATTGCACGGCCGCGCGATCGTCCGCCTCGGCCTCCGCCCGCCGCTCCCGCTTGCTCCGCTCCGCGCGGGCCCATCGCTCCGCCGCCGCTTCCAGCGCCGACAGCGATCCCAATTGCTCCCGCGCCTGCTCCCGCAGTTCAGCGCACTGCCGCTCCACCCCGCGCCGAGCAACCGCAATCCCGGCCCGCTCCCGCTCCGTCCGCTCGAACCAGGCGGTCGCCGGAAGCTGCAGGTCGCCCGCCGCTCGGCTGCGCTCGAAGCCGCGCACGGTGACCAGCACCGCATCCCGCCCATCCAGCCTGGCGAGCGATTTAGCTTGCCCGGCGATCGCCACCCGGAGGTCGTCGAGCGCGCGCTTCGCCAGCTTGATCGGCGTCGCGTAGGGATTGCTCACGCGGCCCCCTTCAGCAGCGCCGCCAGCTGGGCGAAGTTGCCGGTACCGCCGCCCCGTTCCGACCGGTCCTGGTTCAACCAGCGGTCTATCCCCGGCGCCAGCTCTACTGCCCGGTCCACCTCCGCACTCGACCCGGGCTGGTAGGCGCCCAGCCGCACCAGTTCCTCCATGTCAGCGTTGGTCGACAGCAGTTCGCGTGCCGCCAGCCGCACCCGGTTCTCGTCGGCCGCAAGGCACCCGGGCAGCGTCCTGCTGACCGACTTCAGCACATCGATCGCCGGGTAACGGCCACGTTCGGCGATGCGCCGGCTCATCACCACATGCCCGTCGAGGATGCCGCGCACGGCATCGGCGATCGGCTCGTCATGGTCGTCCCCGTCCACCAGCACGGTGAACAGGCCGGTGATGCTGCCCTCGCCAGCCCGCCCCGGCCCCGCCCGCTCCAGCAGTCGGGGCAGCTCGGCGAAGACGGTCGGCGTATAGCCCTTGGTCGCCGGCGGCTCGCCGCTGGCCAACCCGATCTCGCGCTGCGCCATGGCGAAGCGGGTCACCGAATCCATCAGGCACAGCACATGCCGTCCTTCGCTGCGGAAATGCTCGGCCACCGCCAAGGTGGTCCACGCCGCCTGGCGCCGCATCAGCGCCGGTTCGTCGGACGTAGCGGCGACCACTACGCTGCGGGCGCGGCCTTCCTCTCCCAGCTCGTCCTCGATGAATTCCTTCAGCTCGCGGCCGCGCTCCCCGATCAGGCCGATCACTGCCACATCGCACGCAGTCCACCGCGCCAGCATTGCCATCAGCACCGACTTGCCCACGCCCGAGCCCGCGAACAGCCCGAGCCGCTGGCCGCGGCACAACGGCGCGAACAGGTCCAGCGCGCGCACTCCGGTGGTCACCCGCTCGCCCACTCGTCCCCGCTCGGCGGCCGCTGGCGGCAGCGCGCGCACCGGCCGCGCCGCGCCGCCTTGCGGCAGGGCGCCGAGCCCATCTACCGGCCGCCCGAGCCCGTCGACCACGCGCCCCAACCATCCCTCACCCGGGCGCAGGCTCATCTCCCGCGCCGCCAGCACCGCCCGCGCACCCGCCGCTACTCCGCGCGGATCGGCAAAGCTCAGGCATTGCGCCAGGTCACCGGCCAACCCGGTCACTTCCAGGTCGATCGGCCCAGCGGGGCCCTGCACCGTCAGCCGCGCGCCCAGCGGCGCGGCCCGGCCCAGCCCGGCGACCTCGATCAGCTGCCCGCGCACGGTCACCACTTCGCCGAAGCGGGTCTCGCGCGGCGCCATCCGCAGGGCGGCCGCGACTCCAGCCAGCGCACCCACCACCTGGCTCAGGCTGCAACCGGTTGCGACGCGCGCTCGGCCGCAGCCAGCGCCTCGTCTTCCAGCGCAATCAGCTTTCGGCAATCCGCCAGCGCCCGGTAGAAGTGCATGCCCGCGGCATTGGCGGCGAAACTCATCGCAACACCGCTCGCTGGCGGCGTAGCCAATAGCCGCGCCACCGCGCCCAGGCTCTCAACCACCGCCCGCTGGTGCGCCTCGCGTCCGTCCGGATCAATATAGGCCATCATGGTATGGAAATAGAGCTGCCGCGCGGGCGTAGTCGCATCCTCGGGCGTCATGATCTCGCGCCCGCGCAGCAGCGCCGCCTGGCTTTCCACCCGCAACTCGGTCCGCCCGACGCTGCGCAGCACGGCGCCGTTCAGCACGATCCGCTCCCCATCCTTTAATGCGATCCGCAACGCCATTGCTCAGCTCCGTGCCTGCTTTCCCCTCATCATAGACGCGCCCCGGCGATCCTGGTCCGCACCCGGCAATTCTTGCCTAGCTTTGGCCGACCCTTCGGCCTTCCTATGATGCTTCGGTAAGGGTCTGGCGGATGAGCCGCGCAGCCTGGGGAGAAGCGCCTTGAGCCTTTATTCTGCACTCTACGCCGGCGTCTCCGGCCTTGGCGCGCAATCCAGCGCCATGGCGGCCGTCGCCGACAACATCACCAACATCAACACGGTCGGCTACAAGGGCGTCGCTACTGAATTCCGCTCCCTCGTTACCGACGGCCGGATGAAGAGCAGCTATTCGGCCGGCGGCGTTTCCGCGGCCCCGCAGGCGCTGATCTCGAAGCAGGGCCTGCTCCAGGCCAGCTCCAGCCAGACCGACCTCGCCATCGACGGCGCGGGCTTCTTCGTGGTCCGCTCCGGCGACGAGCCGGGCGCCGATGTGGCCTTCACCCGCGCCGGCTCGTTCAAGCCCGACCTCCAGGGCTTCCTGCGCAACACCAGCGGCTACTACCTCCAGGGCTGGCGCCTCGATCCGCAGGGCAATTACACGGACACCGGCAACCTCGACGCGCTGGAACCGGTGCGCTTGTCCGAACTGACCGGGTCGGCCGCGCCCACCACCCAGGTCCAGATGCGCGCCAACCTGCGCTCGGACGAGACCCCGTTCACGGGCGCCTACGCCGCCGGCGACCTCGCGGCCGGCACAGCCACTCCCAGCTTCAAGCGCAGCCTCGACATCTACGACGCTCAGGGCGGCTCCCACCGGGTCACCATGTCCTTTCTCAAGACTGGCGCCAACACGTGGCAGGCCGAACTCTTTGCCGTTCCCGCCAGCGACGTGGCCGCTCCCGGCGGCCTGCTCGCCAGCGGCACCCTGTTGTTTAACCCGGACGGCAGCCTCAATCGGGCCGGCTCCTCGCCCGCCCTGTTCGCAGCCGTCACCCCCAGCTGGACCAATGGCGCCAGCGCACAGCCGATCACCCTTGCCCTGGGCACCAATGGTGGGCTCGACGGCCTGACGCAGTTCGGTGGCCAGTCGGCGCTGATCAGCTCATCGGTCGACGGCGGCCTGCTCGGCAACATCGCTTCCATCGAGGTCAGCGACACCGGCATCGTCAGCGCCATCTTCGAGGACGGCACGGCCCGCGCCGTCTTTCAGCTACCTGTTGCCACCTTCCAGAACCCCGACGGCCTCACCCGCTTGTCCGGCAATGCCTATTCGGTGTCCGGCACCAGCGGCAGCGCGGCGATCAACCAGCCCGGCGCGCTCGGCTCGGGCAACATCTCCAGTTCGACGCTGGAAGCGTCCAACGTCGACCTGGCGCAGGAATTCACCAACATGATCCGTTTCCAGCGGGCCTACAGCGCGTCGTCCAAGATCATCACCACGGTGGACGACATGCTGCAGGAACTCTCCAACCTGAAGCGCTAGGCAAGGTCGCCCCGACATGTCGCTGACCGACATCCTGGGCAGTGCGCTGAGCGGCCTCAACGCCGCCCAGGCGGGCATGCGCACGACGTCCAACAACATCGCCAACGTATCTACCCCCGGCTACGCACGGGAACGCGTCCAGCTGACCACGGGCGTTACCGCCGGTCGCGTAAGCGGCGTGCGGATCAGCGAGCCGGAACGGGTCGCCGACCGCTTCCTCGAAGCGAACGTCTACCGTCGTCAGGGCGATTGGGGGCAGGCCAGCATCACGGCCGACTACCTCGGCCGGCTTCAAGCGATGCTCGGCGCGCCGAGCGACAGCGCGGGCGTGTCGGCCCGCCTCGATGCCTTGCAGGCGGCGGCGGTGGCGATGACCGGCAGCGCGGGGTCGGAACAGGCCGTCCGAACCTTCACTAATCAGGCGCAGGATGCGCTTCAGGCACTGCAGCAGGTGGACAGCGACACGGCCACCCTGCGCACGAACGCGGAGTCCGAACTCGGCTTCACGGTGGGCAGCATCAACACGCTGCTGAGCCGCATCGGCGTGCTGAACGACACCGTCTCGCGCCAGCTGGCGCAGGGCTCCAATGCGGGCGGCGCCGTCAACCTGCGCATGAGCGCCATCGAGGAACTGTCGGGCCTGATCAAGGTCACCACCCGCGAACAGCCGGACGGGCGCGTGATGATCGAGACGGCCGGCGGCATGACCCTGCTCGACCGCCGCCCACGGATGCTCAGCTATCCGGGCGGCAGCGGCGAGGGCGTCGACCAGCCGATCTATTCGCCGATCGACCTCCGCTTCGCTGAGCCGGACGGCAGCCCCGGCGCGGCCACGGGCGATCGGATCGACTCGCCCACGGTCGGCGGCAAGCTCGGCGGCCTCATGGAACTGCGCGACAGTCTCCTGCCCCGCTTCGCCGGCGACATGGGCACCCTGTTCGGCGGCCTCGCCGAGGCGCTCAACGCGGCGTCCAACGCCGGCACCACCGTGCCCGCTCCCAGAACAATGCAGGGCGGCCTGACGGGCCTTGTCGCGACCGACCGTCTCGGCTTCACCGGAACCGCCGTGTTCGCCGTCACTTCGTCCGCGGGCGACCTGGTGGCCAGAACCAGCCTCAACTTTTCAGCGCTCGGCGCCGGCGCAACTGTGGCTGACGCCGTCGACGCGATCAACGCTGGCCTCGGCGGGGCCGCCACCGCCAGTTTCTCCGGCGGCAGACTGACCCTCACCGCCGCCACCGCCGCCAACGGCGTGGTCGTTGCCCAGGACAGCACCAATCCCTCGGACCGCGCGGGCTTGGGCTTCTCGCAGTTCTTCGGCCTCAACGACATCGTCACCGACCCGACCCGCACGCTTGGACCGAGCGGCTTCACCCTGACCGACCCGCATGGCTTCGGTTCGGGTGAGACCGTCGAACTGGTGATCCGCGATCCCCGCGGCCGGTCGCTCGCGCAACAGACTCTCAGCCCGGCGAGCGGCGGGACCTTCGGCGACCTCGTCGCCTCGCTCAACAGCAGTCCCCTGTCCGCCTTTGGCAGCTTCGCGCTGGATGCCCGCGGCCGCTTCGCCTTCACGCCCGACCCGGCCATCCCCACCGCTACCCTGACCGTTCCGGCGGACTCGACGAACCGCTTCGGCACGGGCCGCAGTTTCTCCTCGTTGGTCAGCCTCGACGACGGCCGCATGGCACTCGGTAATACCGCCGTCCGAGCCGATATCCTCGCCTCGGGACAGCGCGTGCCGCTCGCCCGCTTCGATCTTGCGGCCGCGGTGGGCCAGCGAGCGCTGGGCTCGGCCGACACGCGGGGCGCCACCGGCTTTGTTGAGCAGCTCGCCACCGGCCGCGACCTCGGACAGGGCCTGTCCGTGTCCGTCGACCGCTTCGCCTCCCTGACCTTCGGCCGCGCCGCCCTGGACGCCGCGCAGGCCAACGACGCACTGACCGACAGCGAGGCCCGCCGGTCCGACGCAATCAATCGCCGGGACGAATATTCGGGCGTCAACATCGACGAGGAACTGTCGCAACTGGTCGTTCTGCAAAACAGCTACTCGGCCGCGGCCCGGGTGATGACCACCGCCACCCAGATGTACGACACTCTCATCGGCATGGTTAAGTAAGGAACTCCGCTCATGGTCCGAGTCGCCACCATTCCCATGCATCGCACCCTGTTCGACGCCATCGGCAAGTCGCAGTTGCGCCTGGCCGAAGCGCAGCAGCAGATGGCGACCGGCAAGAAGGCGACCACCTTCGCCGCGCTCGGCTCCGAAGCCGTTCGCACCCTTTCGACCCACAGCCTGCTCGCCCGCCAGGAAGCTGAGAAGATCGTCGCCACGCGGCTCCAATCGACGCTGGCGCTGGTCGACGCCCACCTGGCGAGCACCGAGATTGCCGCCGATACCCTCCGCACCCAGTTGCTGAAGGCGATCGGCGAAGGCCGGACCGACGGCCTCCAGGGCAAGATCGAGGAAAGCTTTCAGGCATTCCGGGTTGCCATGAACGCCGATGAAGGCGGCGCACCCTTGTTCGCCGGCGCCCAGTCCGGGCTGCCGTTCAACGCCACGGCGCTGGCCGACACCGTCGGCATGACCACCGCCGATGCCTTCGCCAACGACCAGGTCAAGGCCAGCGCCCGGCTCGCTGACGGTCTCGACGTGACCTATGGCGTGCTGGCCAGCGATGCCGGCGGTGCCATCTTTGAAGCCTTTCGTACGCTGGCGGAGTCCGGCTCGTTCGACAATACGCCAACCGCCGCCCAGACCGCCGCCATGCAGGCCGGCGTTGACCGGCTCAACGCCGGACTGAAGGAGGTGCGCAACCAGTTGACGGCCAACGGGCAACGCCAGGCTCAGGCCGAGACGCTGGCCGATCGCGCCGGCCAACGATCGCTGATCCTCCAGGACATCCTGGCGCAGAACGAGGATGCCGACATGGCGCAGGTCGCCGGCGAATTGAAGCTTCGCCAGACCGCGCTGGAGGCGAGCTACGCGGTTTTTGCCCGGCTCTCCGGCCTCAGCCTGGTCAACTACCTGCCCAACTAATTCCGCCCGGTGGCGGGCGGCGGCGGCGGCGGCGCGGCGTCCAGCAGGTCGCCGAAGTCGCCCGCCGGGCTGACCGTGGGCATCGCCGCCAGCGCCTCGCTCAAGGCGGCCGCATCGATGCTGGCGGCCGGCCGCGTCAGCAGTTCGAACGCCCGCTTCGTCGGCAAGCCCGTGAACGCCGCCAGGTAGCGTCCCCGCAGGGTTGCCAGCCCCCCTTCCCGGCCGAGCATGCCCAGCGTGATCGCCTGCCGCAGGACCATCGCCTGGCGCACCTCGGTAAGTGCGCCACGCAGCGGCAGGTTGCGCCCATTGAGATCGGCCAGTGCGCCCCAGCTGCGTTGCTTCCACAGCAGTTCGGCCTGCAGCGCGCCCGATCCCGGCACGGCCTGCAGCACCGCCAGTGCTTCGCCGCCCCGCCCGAGCTGCTGCAATGCCACCGCCTCGACCCGCTGCCGGTCCGCCAGCATCGCCGCCGGATAGATGATCCGGGATGAGGATTGCAGCGCCTCCAGCGCCTTGTCCGGCTGCCCGCTGAGGATCCGTAACCGCGCCACCCGGACCGACAATGGTCCCTGCGCTACGTCATGCGCCCGCTCGGTCAGCTGGTGTTCCAGCAGCTCCGCCGCGCGCGCATAAAGCTGCGCCTCCTGCAGCCGCTCCGCCAGGTTCCAAACCAGCGCGTCGCCCTCGACGCCGCCCGGCGCCAGGTCGCGATAGTCCCAGTACACTCCAGCCGCCTCTGTAAGCGAAATGCCGGACCGCGGGTCCAGCATCCGCGCCAGCAGCGCCTGAGCCTGGCCCAGCACCGGCGACAATCCGCCGGCCGCGACATGGTAGCGGACCAGCGCGGCCGCCGCCCGCAGCGCCGCTGGGGCCTGCCCGCTCGCCCGCGCCAGGTCAAAGCTTCGCAGCAGGGCGCTCCGCTCCACCGCATCGCCGCGCCAGCGGAACTCCAGCTCCGACAAGCGCTTCAGTGCCGCCGCCGGCGCCAGCCGCCGCGCATCCAGCCCGGCCTCGATCAGGCCCAGCTCGGCCGCCGCCCGCTGCTGCGGATCGCCGCGGCCATGGACCTGCGCGAACGGCCGGAGCGCTCGCTCCGCCTCGCCGCTCGCCCGCAGCGCTTCCGCCTGCACCAGCACGACCGCCGGATCGGCTTGCGGCGCGAATTGAAGATAGTGCAGCGCCGCATCCGCTCGCCCAGCCGCCAGCGCCGCCTTCCCCGCCGCCAGCAGGAACGGCGTTCGCTCCGCCGCCGGACGGGCCACCAGCGCCGGCTTGGCACAGGGCAGCTGTTGCAAGGCCGACCCGGCCGCTCCGGCCCCGCCAAGCGCTTGCAACCGCCACGCGCACGCCTCCGGATTGCGCGCCAGCTCCGGTTGGCCGAGCGCCACGGCCGCATCGCCGTCGCGCCCCAGCTCGACCAGGGCCCGGCCGCGCGCCAGCTGGAACGTCCCGACCAGCGCCAGGTCCGGCTCGTCCGCCGCCATCGTCTCCAGCGCCCCAAGCGCCTCGGCCGCCCGACCAACCGCCAGCATCGCCAGCGCATAATTCCAGCGCACCGCCTGGCGTTCGTGGGTCGTGGCCGTCGCCAATCGCGCCAGCACCTTGCCGGCAGCCGGGGCGGGCCAGGCCGGTCCCACGATCGTCCGCTTCGCCAGGTCGGGCGCGAACACCGGCAGCCCGCCCGCAGCCACGCCCGCGGACCCGGCCGCAAGCCCGCTGGCGGCCGCCATCAGCAGCCCCATCCTCACCCGAACAGTCCCGCCCGAGCCATCGCAACGCCCGCACCGCCACCCGCCGCGCCCAGCAGGAACAGCAGCATGCCCAACGGGCGCAACCCGGCCGAGGCCGCCGGAGCCGGCCCCGGCGCGGCGCCGGCTCCAGCCGCCGACTTCGCCGCGGCCGGCTCGGCCGCGACCCGCTCGCCGCCACCCTGCACCACGCGCAGCTTGGCGATTTGATCCCCTTGCATCGGCCTCACCGTTAATGACCTCGGCAATCATTGTAGGAGGCTTTCCGCTATAATGGACGCAAACCCCAATCTCTCGAAAGAGCCCGTCCGTGCGTCGTAAAACCCTGCTCCTGCCCTTCATGCTGGCCCTTACGGCGGCCAACAACGGCGCTCCGCCGCCCGCCGGTCCGACCGCGATCGTCACGCTGGAGCCGATCACGGCGACCATCGTCGACGCCGGCCAGATCCAGGGACGACTGACCGTCACGCTGGCCGTCACCGGCAAGGAACAGGACGCGCTGGAAGAACGCCTGCCCGTGCTTCGCGCCGCCACGTTTGCGGCGCTGGCCGAACATGCCCGCCTCCGCGCCACGCCCTATTCGGCGGTCGACGCAACCGCGCTGTCGGCCGATCTCACCCGCTCGGTCCATCACGCCGCCGCGGAGGCCGACGGCGTCCTACTGCTGAAGGTCGAAGCCCGCCCTGCCTGATCGGCGCCTCGCCGTTCATCTCGCCGATCATCTCACCCTTACCGCCCCGCCCTGCCGCCCGCCGGCCGAGCCGCAGGAGCCGCCGGCAGCACGGGAGTCCACCCGGGCCGATCGCTCCCCTTGCGCGCCATTGCCATGGTCAGCGCCGCCGCCTTGGCCGGATCCATCGCCGCCATGATGGTGGCCGTGGACCGCTCCCGCATCCGTTTGGCGACTTCGGTCTGCACGTCGATGGTCAGCTGCTCGAACACCGCCGCCGCCGCCTTGGGCTTCATCGCCTGGTAGATGCGCGCCAGTTCACCATAGCGTTCGTCGTCGGTCGGCGCCGCGGGCGCGTCCGGCCTAGCCGGTGCCGCCGCCGCCGCAGCGGCGCCGGCCGCCCGCAGCCGCTGCTCGGCCGCGCGCGCCGCTTGTTCCTTCAGGTCCAGCGCTCGCGAGCGCTGCGCCGCCTGGCGGTCGCGCGCCGCCAGATCGCCAGCGATCGACGTGCCCAGCCGGGTCGGCTCGGGCGGCGGTCCGCCAACGGCGTTGGCGACCGCCGACAGCCCGGCCGCACCGGCCGTCAGTGCCAGCAGGGACGGACGCAGCTTCATGCCGCCTGCCTCCGCTCGTCGGCCGGTCCGCGGTTGGGCGCCCGGGCGCTCTCCAGCAGGCGGTCGGCGGTCGCATTGGCAATCCCGATCATCACCGCCAGTTCGTCGGCGATCTTGTGGCCGTCTTCCAGCGCCTTGATCTTCGGCCCGGCCTCGTCCGTCAGCAGCAGCCGGATGTCGCCCAGCACCCGCCGCGCTTGCGCCGTTGCACTGTCCAGCGCCGCCGCCGTGCCGGGCAGGTCGGCCTGGCGAAAATCGTGCAGGCTCCGCATTACCCGATGGCATTGCACCAGCACCGCGGCACACAGGATGATCAGCACCAGGTTGGTGGTGGTTGCAAAGGTCATGCTCGGGATCCCTCCCCATTGCTCAACAGCCGCACCGCGGCCTGTCCATTGTGCCGCCCGGTCAGGCCGGCGGCGAGGTTCCGTCCGCCGCAACTCAAGGTCACGGGATCGTCCGGCCCGACGGCCAGCCTGATCACGTCGCCGACTGCCCACTGCCGGACGGACTGCAGCGGCAGCGACTGGTCAGACAGCACGGCCGTCAGCTCCACCGGCGTCCGCCGCAGCTCGCGTTCCAGCTGCGCGTCCCAGCCGTTGTCCGCGCCCGGGCGCGCGCCGATGAACCGCTGCTGCAGCTTGTCGCGCACCGGCTCCATCGTGGTGTGCGGCAACAGCACGGTAAAGCGCCCGCCGCGCCCATCCATCTCTACGCCGAACGTGCACACGGCCGTGGCCGTATTCGGGTCGGCGATGGCGGCGAACCGCGGCGAGGTCTCGATCCGCTCAACCGTCATGGTCACTGGCGCAACCACCGCGAACGCGGCGGCCAGGTCACCCAGCGCTTGCCCCATCATCCGTCCGACCAGGGCCGTCTCGATGGAAGTAAAGGCGCGCCCTTCGATCCGCTGCTGCCGCTCCCCGCCCTTGCCGCCACCCAGCAATGCATCCACGACCGGGTAGATCAGTCCGGGCTCGACCACGATCACGCCGAAATCATTCCATTCGGCGACCCGGAACACACCAAACATCGCCGGCAGCGGCGTGTGGTTCATCAGGTCGCCGAACCGCCCGGACGCCACGTCGTCCAGCCGTACGTCGATGGCGTCGCTGGTCAGGCTGCGCATGCTGGTCGCAAAGCTGCGCAGCACGCGGTCGCAGATCACTTCCAGCATCGGCAGCCGCTCGTGCCGGGTGTCGCAGTCGACCAGGGCGCGCAGTCCGCTCCGGGCTGGCGGCGGCGCCGACATGTCGCCGAACAGCGCGTCGATGTCCGACTGGCCAAGCGCGCCGCCAATCTCGCCCCCGTCCGCCACCGGGGGCTCGGGCAGCTCGAACTCATCCTCGCTCATTGCTGCACCAGCTCCTGGATCAGCACATCCTTGACCGCTTGCCGGCCCAGCACCGCATTGGCCCGCACCAGCATTTCCTCCTTGATCCGGAACGTTGCGGCCGATCCCGCAATGTCCTCGGGCCGAAGCTCGCGCAGGAACGGCTGAAACGCATCCACCACCAGTGGCAGCGACGCGGTCACCTCCTCCTTGCCCATCGCGCCCGGGACCAGCATCAGGTGCACGCGCAGCAGCTTGGTCGATCCATCCGACGTGCGCAGGTTGACGCTCATCTCGGCGACGTCGACCAGCTCCTCGGCCGTCGGCGGCGGTTCGTTGGTTTCGGCCGCCGCCGCCGCACGGTCACCGCCCAGAAGGTACCAGGCCGCACCGCCGCCGCCGAGCACCAGCAGCAGCGCGGCCGCGACGATGACGATCAGCTTCTTGCGCTTGGTCCCCGCCGGTTCCGCGGCGTTGATTTCCGCGCTACTCTCCGTGCCCTCGTCCGCTTGCACAATTTCGGCTGTCGCCACGCGTGGTCCCTTCGTGAAAAAGGCGGCGATGCGACCGGAAGCGCTGCCACCTCCCTATTATAGAGGGGGGCCCCGGCAAGATTTGCCTAGCGGCTCTTTTTGCTGGCGGAATCGACATGGACCTCTCTTCCTACGTGCTGCTGAGCCACGAACAGGCGCTTCGCCGCCGCATGGACGTGGTGGCCAACAACATGGCGAACGTCTCCACGACGGGCTTCAAGCGCGAGTTGCCGCTGTTCCACGAACAGGTCCGCGCCAGCGCCGGCGACGGTCCGTCCGACGCTCGCCAGGTCTCGTTTGTGCTCGACCACGGCGCCGTTCACGACGTGCGCGAGGGCGCGTTCCAAGCGACCGGCAACCCGCTCGACGTGATGATCGACGGCCCCGGCTACCTCAGCGTCGCGTCTGGCGACGGCACCACCGCCTACACTCGCGGCGGCAATCTCAAGCTGCTCGACGACGGGCGCCTCGCCACCGCCGCCGGGCACGCGGTCCTGGGTGAAGGCGGCCAGCCGATCACGGTTCCGCCGGACGCGGCCGGGCGGCTCGCGATCCTGCCCGACGGCACGGTCACCGCTCCCGGCGGCCCGGTCGGCCGCCTCACCGTCACCGCGTTCGACGACGAAGCGGTGCTCGATCCGCGCGGCGACGGCCTGTTCACCGCTGCCGCCCCGGGCCGTGAACTCGCGGCAACCGAAACCAAGCTCCACCCGGGCGGCCTGGAAAGCAGCAACGTCCAGCCGATCGCCGAGACCACGCAGATGATCGAAGTGCTCCGCGCCTACCAGACCAGTCAGAAACTCAGCGCCGACATCGCCGACCTGCGCAAGCGCGCGATCGACCGCCTCGGCTCCTTCCGCCCCTAACCGGAGAAACCAACGCATGCGCAGCCTGTCCATCGCCGCGACCGGAATGCTGGCCCAGCAGACCAATGTCGACGTCATTTCCAACAACATCGCCAACATGAACACCACCGCCTTTCGCCGGCAGCGGGCGGAGTTCCAGGACCTCCTCTACCAGCAGGTGCAGCGCCCCGGCGCCGGCACCGGCGGCGAAGCCAAGTCCCCGTCCGGCATCCAGATCGGCGCCGGTGTGCGCACCGGCGGCGTTTACCGCATCGCCGAACAGAGCGCGCTCACCACCACCTCCAACCGCTACGACATCGCTATCCAGGGCCAGGGCTGGTTTCAGGTGACGATGCCCAGCGGCGAAACCGGCTACACCCGCGCCGGCTCCTTTCAGCTGTCCGACCAAGGCGAACTGGTCACCGCCGACGGCTATCCGGTCCAGCCCGGCATCACCGTCCCGCCCGAAGCGGTGGACGTCACCATCAGCCCGACCGGGCAGGTCCAGGTGAAGCTCGACGGCCAAACCGAGATGCAGGACGTGGGGCAGCTGCAGCTCGCCGGTTTCGTCAACGACGCCGGGCTGGAGGCGCAGGGCGGCAACCTGTTCCTCGCCACCGCCGCCTCCGGCCAGCCCAACGTCGCCGCCCCGGCGACCCTGGCTTCGGCACCTTGAAACAAGGCTTTCTGGAAGCCTCCAACGTCAATCCGGTGGCGGAGATCACCTCGCTCATCACCGCCCAGCGCGCTTATGAAATGAACAGCCGCGTGGTGAAAACGGTGGACGAGATGCTCGCCACCTCGACGCAGCTGCGCTAACCCGTGCTGCTCGCCCTCCTCGCCTTGGCCGAGGTCCCGGTGCTCGCTCACGACGTCGCGCGCGGCGACATCCTCGCCGCCGCCGACTTCGTGCTGGAGGACCGCCCCGGCCCGGCGCCGTCGCTAGCCCCGCCCGACCGCATCCTCGGCCAGGAAGCGCTCCGCCGCCTGCCCGCGGGCACCCTGGTCCGCGCCACCGACGTCGCCGCGCCGCGCCTGGTCAAGCGGGGCCAGCCGGTCACCCTGACCATCGCCTCGGGCAACCTCCGCATCACCGCGGCGGGCCGGGCGCTGGCCGACGGCCGCCTCGGCCAGACTGTCCGGGTGGTCACCACCGGCACCAGCTGCACCCTCGACGGCACCGTCACCGCTCCGGACACCGTCCGGATCGCCGCTCCCTAGAAGGAATCGCCACACTCATGCGCCATCTCCTCCTCGCTTCCGCCGCCCTTGCGCTCACCGGTTGCACGGTCGCCAGCACGGTCGCCAACGTCGGCCGCGCCCCCCGCTTCAGCAAACCCACCGAAGTTCCCGCCCCGGCGCTCGACACCACCATCGCCAGCAGCGGACGCTCCGACCGGGCGCCCGCCCGGCCCATCCCGCGTGCCGACCTCGCCGACGCCGCTCCCCAGCCGACCGCCTCTCTCTTCCGCCCCGGCGCGGCCGGCCTGTTCCGCGACAACCGCGCCTACCAGAAAGGCGACATCCTCACCGTCCGCGTCGCCGTGAACGACAGCGCCAGCCTGTCCAACGCCACCGGCCGCACCCGCTCCGGCAGCGAAAGCGCCAGCCTCGCCTCCCTCCTCGGGCTCGACCGGCTGATTGACCGCGTCCTCCCCGGCAAGGCGCCGAGCGCCGATGTCGCCGGCAACAGCAAGTCGGGTAGCAACGGTTCGGGCAGCATCAATCGCTCCGAAACGCTCAACCTGACGCTGGCCGGAGTGGTCACCGACGTCGCGCCCAACGGCAACCTCGTGATCCGCGCCCGCCAGGAGCTCCGCGTCAACAACGAGTTGCGCGAGCTGGTCGTTACCGGCCTCGTCCGCCCCCAGGACATCGCCCGCGACAATTCGATCGGCCATATCCAAATCGCCGAAGCCCGCGTCCTCTACGCCGGCCGCGGCCAGCTGTCCTCCGCGCAGCAGGCCCGCTGGGGCCAGCAGATCTTCGACGCCCTGTTTCCGTTCTGACCTGGCCCGGCGGATCGTTTCGGCGCTCCCCTCACACCGTATGAGCAGGCATCGCCCGCTGAAATCCCCCACGTCGCACAGGTTGTTCCAATCAAGGATCTTGAGCAGGTTGGACGACAGGCTGATCAGCCCAGCCCGGCGCAGGGTCTGGAGCGTGCGATTGGTATGCACCGGCGTCAGTCCTGTGGCATCCGCCAGCTGCTCCTGCGTGATCGGGGAATCGTAGATCTTGTCGTTAGTGACACCCGACGACGCAACCGCGCAGTCAGCTCGCACAGCAGGTGCGCGATCCGCTGCCGGGCATCGCGGCGGCCGACGTTGACCGTCCACTCGCGAAAGATCGACGCCTCCGCAAGGACGCGTCGTTTTGCCTCGTTCTTTCATGCACCTGCGCGATGTACGCGCCACCGTGCTGAGCGCTGCCCGCGACCTGCTCGCGGGTGGGTGCGCAACGGCATCATCGATCTGCGATACTGGATCGATGCCGAAGACGTTGCGCGTGCGCTGGTCTACAGCCTGCCGTTCCGACACGCGTTCAGCATCATCGCGGAAGTCGGCCTGATCAACGTCGCGAGTGGCTCAGATCCCATCTGAGCGCCTGAATTGAACTCTAAACGGCGCCGATTTTATAAGATAAACAAGCGTCTGCTTGTAGTTGATCTATGTTAGATACTGTTCATGAGTGATTCGGATCTGGGCTGGCTTCCGGCCTCACGCTATCCCGGCCCGGACGCCAAGCACGAACTGGCGCGGAATCTCCGCCGGGCATTTCGGATCGACGAGGGTGGCAGCTTCACGGACCTGCTCAAACAGATCGATCGGGCGCATGGCGAGCGACGGTGATGCGCTTGCCAAGGCGTCACAACTAGGCGGTAACCTCGCCGCGAGCCGGGTGCCGCGGTCTTAGAGCCGGCGGATAAAGCCTTCGGAGGTGGCTACGCGCACCCCGAACTTCTTCACAAACGCGTTGCTCTTGGCGGTCCGTCCGTCCGCCATCGGCGTGACCCACTGCTCGACCGCCAGATTGCCCTTCATCTTGAAGTTGAAGCGATACCGGCCGCCGACTTCCTGCACGTTCACCGGTCCGACCGCTTCCGACATCGTGCCCGCGAAACTGTCCTGGTCGATCTTCTTGATCTTCCACAGGCGGCTCGTGGTCGGCTTGCCTTCGTCCTGCACCTGCTGAACCAGCGCCAGCGACCCGTCGTTCAGCAGCCGGCCCTGGCCCCGGGTGCGCGACTGGTACGGCTTGGACATCACCACCTTGACGGTGCTCACCATCTCCGTGCGCCCTTCGAAGAAGCGCATCGGATCGGGACGGGCAACCTCGCGCTCGGCCGACAGCGACGTGGCACAGGCCCATCCGGCCAGCGCCACGGCCCGGCAACTCTTACGGGCGATCGTGCCTAACATGCTGTTTCAACGCGCAATGTTCGATCTGGTGCCAAGCGCCTTCCTCCTCCGGGCTCGTCCGGACTTCGGACGGTAGGGGGGGTCCTGCCACTGGCCGGGCCCGCTGACCAGTCCGGTCTGGCCACTTGGGTTCCGCCCGTCGGCGGGCTAACGCGCGTCGGCATGATCGAACCCTGGCTCTTTGCCGTTCTCACCGCCGTGGCTTTCCTGACCGGCTTCATCGACGCCATCGCCGGCGGCGGCGGGCTGATCATGATGCCGGCTCTGCTGATGAGCGGCGTTCCGCCCATCATGGCGCTGGGCACCAACAAGCTCCAATCGATGTGCGGCACCTTTGTCGCCATGGTGAACTACGGTCGCAAGGGATTGATCGACTGGCGTCCCAACCTGCCGACGGTTGGCCTGATCTTTCTTGGCGCCGCCCTCGGGGCGTTGGTCGTGCAGCAGGTCGATGCCCGCTGGCTCGGCCTGATCATCCCTCTCCTGCTGCTCGGCAATGCCGCCTACGTCCTCCTCTCGCCGCGCATGACGGACGAGGACGCGCATCACCGGATCACTACCCGCGGCTACGCCCCCGTTGGCGGCGGCATCGGCCTCTACGATGGCTTCTTCGGCCCCGGCACCGGCAGCTTCTTCACCAGTTCGCTGGTCGCGCTGCGCGGCTACGGCCTGACCAAGGCGACCGCGCTGACCAAGCTGTTCAACTGGACCAGCAACATCGCCGCCGTCCTGCTGTTCGCGCTTGGCGGCAAGGTCCTGTGGCTGCTCGGGGCCTGCATGGCGATCGGCGCCATGGCCGGCGGCTGGCTCGGCAGCCATACCGCCATGCGGTTCGGCGCGCGGCTTATCCGGCCGCTGCTGATCGTCGCCAGCCTTGGCCTGACCGCCCGCTTGCTGTGGGGCTGGTTTGCTTGAACAGCAGCGCCAGGCCCATGTGCGGCACGGTCAGCGCGCCCAGCCACCAGAAGACCGTCCGGACCGCCGCCGGCTGGATGGGAAGGCCGCTGCGCAGCACGACAAAGCCGATCGCTGCCAGCGCCGCCGCGGGCACGACCAGGTAGCCGAGCAGGAACAGGGCCGCCCAGCTCCGCCCGAAGGCCGGCTGCAACGCCGTCCGGCCCAGCCGGTGCTCCAACGCTCCGTGCGGCGTTCCCAACCAGGAACACCGCCGCCGCCAGCGACGGCAGCTGTCCGGCGGGGCTCACGCCCGGCCTCGAGCCACCTCGCCTTCGCCCTCGCCCGGGCCGCCCCGCTCCCAGCGCTCGACGTGCGCCGTCGGCGACGGGCGCAGCTCATGCTCCGGCGCCCGCCCGTCGGCCAGTTCGCGCGCCGCCTTTTCCTGCGTATTGCTCAGCGAGTAGAGCCCGGACAGGACCTTCGCGGTGATGTCCGGGCCGGTGTAGATGCCGGTGCTGCTGTCCTCGTCGATCAGGTCCAGCCCTTCGGGTCCAACCAGCCAATTGACCGGATAGCCGGCCCACACCGCGCTTAGGAACGTCAGGTTGCGGCGGTACAGGCCCTCGGCCTCCGGTCCGCTCTTACGGGCTTCGTCCAGCAGCGGCCCCCACAGCGTGTAACAAATGCCGGCCGTCGCCCCGCTGCTGATGCCGTACCAGGTCCACTTCATCGAACTACCGCGCGGCTCCTCGTCCGCCAGATAGCCGGTTAGGATCATGTAGGCGTCGGTGAACAACAGGCTCAGCAGCAGGGATGTGGTAAGATCCACTCGACGTAGCGGACCCAGAACACCTAGTGTCCGTCGCTCGCCTGGTGGCGCCCGCGCCCGCTCGCCATGGCCAGGTAGGCGGTGCCGGCGGTCAGCACGACCAGGCTGTGGATCAGCTTGTCATTCTTTTCCTCACGGGTCTTCACCGCCAGGGTTTCAGGCCGCTCCTGCGGTGGGCCGCTGCGCTGCGCTCGCCGCAATACCAGGTGGCGATGAACCCCGCGCCGAACGCCGCCGCGCCGAACCCGCGCCACTGATTGCGATCCATACCTGTTCTCCCTGTCGCTCCGCCGAAAACCGGACGGCACCGGCCACGGTTGCCACGGTCCGCTTGGCCGGCGGGTCGCAAGACCCTACATGAGCGCCATGCTCACGGCGGCAGAACAGCGGCGGCAGACGCTCGTGGGGCTCACCCTCGCAACCCTGATCATCGCCGCCTTCCTCGCGCTGCATATCTACGCCGTCTTCTTCCACCCCTGGACGGCCACCGGCCTCCTGTGGGCGCCGCTGTTCGTTCCGGTCCTCACCTGGCTCAGCGTCGGTCTCTTTATCGTCGCCCACGACGCCATGCACGGCTCCCTCGCCCCTGGCCGGCCGGCGTTTAATCTGGTTTGGGGGCGGCTGACCCTGCTGCTCTACGCGGGTTTCTGGATGGACCGGCTGCGCCGAAAGCATTTTGATCATCATCGTTATGTCGGCACCGATAAAGACCCCGACTTCGCGGCCGACCACCCGACCCGTTTTCTGCCTTGGTACGTCAGCTTCATGCGCCGCTACTTCGGGTGGCGGGAGGCGGCGGTGATCACCGCGGTGGTGTGGACCTACGTCCTGCTGCTCGGTGCCAACGTCGGCAACGTGCTGCTCTATTGGGCGCTGCCGGCCATCCTCTCATCGGTCCAATTGTTCTTTTTCGGCACCTTCCTGCCTCATCGCCACGACGAGCAGCCGTTCGCCGACCATCACCGCAGCCGGACCAACGACTTTGGCTGGCTCGCCTCGCTGCTCAGCTGCTACCACTTTGGCTACCACCACGAACATCATCTCAGCCCCGGCACGCCATGGTGGCGGCTGCCGCGGGTCCGCAACGACCTACGCCAGTCCCGCCAAGCGTAGGCTGCCCCACACCAGCCCGTCCCCGATCAGCAGGGCGCAGGCCAGTTCGATGCCGACCAGCATGAGCGCGATCCCCAGCCAGGTCAGCCGCCGGGCCAAGGCGAAGCCGGCCGCAGCGAAAGCCACGTCGACGAGCGAGTTGACGATGCTGTCGCCATGATAGCTCGCTCCCCCTGCTGGCGAACTGAACAGCGCGATAACCGGCGGCAGATTCTCGATCGCTTCCCACATCACGGCCGAGAGGACCACGGTCAGCGCCAGCCGCCCGCCTCCGAGCCGCGGATTGAACCGCCGCATCAGCGCCGCGATCAGCGCTCCGAACGACAGGTGCAGCAGCGAATAGGTGTCGCTCACGTGCTGGCTGTTGCTGGCCGCCTCCACGCCGCCGCTCCACAGCCGCAGCCCCGCGGCCGGGACCACCGGCCGGCCAAGCAGCGTCAGCCAGCACCCGAGCACCGCAACGGACAACCCAGCCGCAACCCAGAAGCGAACCTCCGGATCGGGGCTCCAGCGAAGTCGGGGAACAGCAGCAGGAGGCAGGGCAAGGGCGACGGCACGCGACATCTTGCCACCACAATGCCGCCGGGGCGGACAAGTTTCGCATTGCCACTCGACCCGGCCCATCGCACAGGTGCGGCGATGGCGCACTTCGGCTTCCTCTGCCCGCCTTACGTCAGCCACATCCGCACGTTTGAAGCGCTTGGGGAGGAGCTCGTCCGGCGCGGCCACCGTGCGACCTTCATCCTCAACGCCGGCGGCGGCAGGCTGGTCCGCGCCCCGTGGGCAAGGGTGGCCGAAGCGTCGCCGCGGGCCGGCGATCCGCTGGCGGACCGGGTGCTGAGGAACGCCACCCGCCCCGGTGGACTGTTTGGAGCGATGCGGACCATCCGGGACGGGGCGCGCCTGACCGGGCAATTGCTTGCCTCCGGGCCGGACCTGCTTCGATCGCTTCGCGTCGATGCCGTCGTCGGCGACCAGCTGGAGCCGGCCGCCGGCCTGCTCGCCGCCTGTCTCCAGCTGCCGCACGTCAGCCTCGCCTGCGCCCTGCCGATCAACCCGGCGCCTGGCGTCCCCCTGCCCTTCCTCGATTGGCCGTACGACCCAACTCCAAAGGGGCTGAACAAGGCTCAGGGCGCCGAACGGATCGGCAACCTGCTGATGCGCCCGCACTTCCGGGTGATCGAGGGTTGGTCGCGGCGCCAGGGCATGAGCGGCTTCCGCACCCTCGTCGATTGCCTGTCCGGGACCGCGCAGATCTCCCAGGTCACCCGCGGTTTTGACTTTCCCCGACCCGATCCGATCCCGTTCGAGGCCGTCGGCCCGATCCGTCCGCCGTCGAACAGCGACCTCGATCAGCCACTCTCATTCGAACCTGACGGCAAGCGCCCCCTGGTCTTCGCCACCATGGGCACGCTCCAGGGCGGCCGCCTGCACGTCTTCAAGGCGATCGCCCGCGCCTGTCGCGCGACCGGTGCGGAGTTGGTGGTTGCGCATGGTGGCCTGCTGACTGCGCGCCAGGCAGCCAGCATCGACGCCGACCATGTCCATGGGCTCCTGCCGCAACGTGCCCTGCTTCGCCGCGCCGACCTATGCGTCAGCCATGCCGGGCTCAACACCACGCTCGACTGCCTGGAAGCCGGCCTGCCGCAGATCGTCCGCCCGATCGCCTTTGACCAAAAAGGCGCCACCGCCCGCTTGCTCTCTCGCGGGCTCGGTGAGCGCATGGCGCCGCTATGGAACAGCCGGGCATTGGCCGAGCAGATCCGGCGGGTGCTGGTCGATCGCGGCATGCGCGAGCGTTGCCGTGCTGCCGCCGTCGAAGTCGCCGCTGCCGGCGGCGTCGGCCGGGCCGCCGACATCGTCGAAGCGGCGCTTCAGCCTGCCGGAAGCAGCAGGCTGGAATCACCATAGCTGTAGAACCGGTACCCGCTTGCGATCGCATGGGCATAGGCGCGCTGCATGGTGTCGAGGCCCATCAGTGCGCTGACCAGCATGAACAGGGTGCTGCGTGGCAAGTGGAAGTTGGTCATCAGCCCATCCACCCCCTTGAACCGGTAACCCGGTGTGATGAAGATGGCAGTGTCGCCTGCGAACGGCCGGATGCGGCCGTCTTCGCCGGCGGCGCTTTCCAGCAGGCGTAGCGACGTGGTCCCGACGGCGATCAGTCGTCCGCCCTGCGCCCGTGCCTGATTGAGCCGATCGGCGGTGACCTCGTCGATCCGGCCCCATTCGGCATGCATCCGATGCTCGTCCGTGTCGTCGACCTTAACCGGCAGGAACGTCCCCGCCCCCACGTGCAGGGTCAGCGTCTCACGTCCGATGCCCGCCGCATCGACCGCGCCGATCAGCTCGGGCGTGAAATGCAGCGACGCGGTCGGCGCCGCGACCGCGCCGTCCCGGGCGGCGAACATTGTCTGGTAATCGGCCGCGTCTGCGTCGTCGATCGGGCGCTTGGAAGCGATGTATGGCGGAAGGGGCATGGTGCCCGCGCGGTGCAGCAACTCCTCCACCGGCTCCTCGCCCAGAAACCGCAGCAGCACCGCCCCGTCGGCGTTCTTGTCCTCCGCCACCGCCTCCACGCCGCCGCCGAAGCTCACGGTGTCGCCGATCCGCACCCGCCTGGCGTTGCGCACGAAGGCCCACCAGCGCCGCAGGTCCGTACGCTTGTGCAGGGTCGCGCCGATGCTGGCCTCGCCACGCCGTCCTTCGAGTTGCGCGGGGATTACTCTGGTGTCGTTGAACACCAGCACGTCGCCACGACGCAGCAGCTGCGGTAGCTCGCGCACGACGTGGTTGGTCAATCCTTCGGAAGTGACCTGCAACAACCGCGCAAGGTGACGCGGTCGGGCCGGGCGAAGCGCAATCCGCTCGTCCGGCAAGTCAAAGTCGAACAGGTCGACCTTCATCGCCCCCGCTCCGCTGGCGGGTTCTAGCGCCCTGAAGGGGCCGTCGGCTGAAGCTGGTCGTCCGTGCCCGGACGGCTCGGTGCCGGTGCTTCGGGCGAGACGGAGGCGCCGATGCTCGCGCGAACGATCCGGGTCGGACTTTCAGGCGGCTCGCCCGGCGCGATCTGGTCGACGAAGCTCATGCCCTGGATGACCCGGCCGAACACCGTGTACTTTCCGTCAAGCGAGGCGCGCGGGCCGAACATGACGTAGAACTGGCTGTTGGCGCTGTCCGGGCTCTCGGACCGCGCCGCGGCCACCGACCCGCGCAAGTGCGGGATGGAGTTGAACTCGGCCGGCACGTCCGGCAACGGCGAACCGCCCGTTCCATCACCCTTGGGATCTCCACCCTGAGCCATGAAGCCAGGGATCACCCGATGGAACGTCAGCCCGTTGTAGAAACCTTGCGAAGCTAGTGCCTTCACCCTGGCCACCATCTGGGGGGCCGCATCCGGGCGAAGCTGCACCACCACCCGGCCGCCGTTCGACAACTCCAGGTTCAGCTGGTTCGACGGATCGGAGACGACCTCCGCAGGCGCGTTGATCGGCACTGTCCGGCGCGGCGGCAGCACGACCCTCGGTGCGGGCGCGGGAGTCTGCGCCGGCGCTTCCGCCTGCGCAGGAGCCGCTTGGGCCGGCGCTGGCGTCGGCGCTTCCATCGGCGCAGGCGCTGGCTGTTCCTGCGCAAAAGCAGGCGTGGTGGCCACAGCCAGCGAAGCGAACGAAAGCAAGGACGCGCAAAGCTTCATGGTCATTCTATCCCTCGTGCCCGAGCTTGGCCGCGACATCGGCGGCGACGGCGGGCGTCACGAACTTCTCAATTGAACCGCCGTAGCGAGCGATTTCTTTCACCAGCCTTGACGCGATCGGCTGCAAGGACACGTCGGCCATCAGAAAGACTGTCTCAATGCGATCGTTCAGCTGCTGGTTCATGCCGGCCATCTGGTATTCGTATTCGAAGTCGGCGACCGCGCGCAGGCCCCGCAGGATCATTGCCGCGCCCTGCGCCTCGGCGAAGTCCATCAGGAGGCTGTCAAACTCGACCACGCCCACGTTGCTCATGTCAGCGACTTCGCGGCGGACCATCGCCAGCCGCTCCTCGATGGAGAACATCGGCGATTTCGCGGGATTGGTGGTCACTCCAATGACCAGTCGATCGACCAGCCGGCTGCCCCGCCTAGTGATGTCGAGATGCCCCAGCGTGATCGGATCGAAGGTGCCGGGATAGACCGCTATGCGCTCCGTCATCGATCAGCGATCCCGTTCCACTGCATAGCGCGCGATGGCGCGCAGCAGGTCGGCTTCGCGCCCGTGGTCATGGAGATGCTCAATGGCCTGGCTGACCAGCAGATCCGCCTGGGCCCGCGCTCGCTCCTCTCCCATCAGCGACACGAATGTTGCCTTTCCGGCGTCCACGTCCTTCCCCAGCCGTTTGCCCGCGGCAGCCTCGTTGCCACCGAGATCGAGCAGATCGTCCGCAATCTGAAACGCCAGCCCGACATTGCGGGCATAACCCTTCAGCGGCAGCCGCGCTTCGGCGGGCAGGTGCGCCATGATGGTCGCCGCCTCCACTGCGAATTCGATCAGCGCGCCGGTCTTGAGACTCTGCAGCCTGGTGATTGTGCCAAGGTCCAGCGCCTGTCCCTCGGCACTGAGGTCCATCATCTGTCCGCCGGCCATGCCGTCGACACCCGAAGCCTTGCTAAGCGCAAGCACAAGTTCGGCCCGGACGAACGGGTCTTGGTGCGTGTCCTCGTCGGCCAGCAGCTCAAACGCCAGCGCGTGGAGGCAGTCGCCGGCAAGCACCGCGGTGGCCTCGCTGAACGCCTTGTGCACGGTGGGCTTGCCCCGGCGCAGGTCGTCATCGTCCATGCAGGGCAGATCGTCGTGGATCAGGCTGTAAACGTGGATGGCCTCCACCGCCGTTCCCGCCCGGATGCTGCGATCCTCGTCCATGGCGAACAACCGTCCGGCCGCAACGGTCAGCAGCGGCCGGAGCCGCTTGCCGCCGCCGATCGCCGCATGGCGCATCGCCCGGCACAGCTGGTCGCGGCCGTCGCAACGATCCGCGAGCACATCCTCGAACAGCCGGTCAACGGCAGCCGACACCCGCTGCGCTTCGCCGAACAGGTCGGCCCCGACTACCGACTCCATGTCAGTTGCCGTCAAAGGGCGCGGTGCCTGTGGGGGAACCGTCCGGACCAAAAGCGATCGCTTCGATGCGGGCCTGCGCGGACTTCAGCCGTTCCTCGCACAGTCGCTTCAGCCGGTCGCCTTCCTGGTAAAGGTCGATCGACTGGTCCAGCGGCGCTTCGCCGCGCTCCAGCACGCGGACGATGTCCTCCAGGCGCGCCAGCGCAGCCTCGAAGCTCAGTTGCTCAGGGGAGCCGTTCATCGGTGCGGGCGTGGCCTAAGGCCGAGCCGGAATCAAGCGCGGCGGAAGGGATCGGCAATGCCCGGCACGATCTCGCCCGGGGCCAGGCCATGTTCGTCCCGCTGCGCATCGACCAGCGCGGCATCGGCCTCGCGGGCATGGCGCTCGCGCTCGGCCCGAAGCTGCTCGATCAGCGCCGCCCGGTCGGTGTCCAGGCGCCCGTCGTCGGCCGGGGTCGTTCCGGCCGCCTTGTGCGCCTTGGCCACCGCCGAATCCAGCTCGCGCTGGCTGGTGAGACCCAGGGTGACGGGATCCTTGGGCTGGATGTTGGCGATGTTCCAGTGCGATCGGTCGCGGATGGCCGCGATGGTGGTGCGGGTGGTGCCGATCAGCTTGCCGATGGCGCCGTCGGTGACTTCCGGATGGTTGCGGATGATCCAGGCGATGCCGTCCGGCTTGTCCTGGCGCTTGGACACCGGCGTGTAGCGTGGACCCTTGGTCCGGGTAACCGGATCCGGCGCCTTGTGCATCTGCAACCGGTAGTTCTCGTCCGCCTGACCCTTTTCGATTTCCTCGTGAGTCAATTCGCCGGAGCGGATCGGGTCGCGCCCAGTCAGCTTGGTCGCCGCCGTGTCGTCGGCGATCGCCTGCACTTCCAAGATGTGCAGCCCACAAAACTCCGCGATCTGCTCGAAACTGAGCGAACTATTGTCGACCAGCCAGGCGGCGGTCGCGTGGGGCATAAGCGGCTGGGCCATCCTGAAGTCTCCAGACATGAAAAGGGCCGCCCCTTTCGGAGCGGCCGGAACATGCCGGTCCGCTTACGCCGGTCGACCGGTCAGGGCAAGACCGGTCGCTGCTCAGGTGACGAGCACAATCTTTCCCACATGCTCCCCTGCTTCCATGCGGGCGTGGGCAGCCGCCGCGTCGCGCAGCGGAAAGGTGCGATCCATCACCGGCCGCAATTGCCCCGTCCCCACGAACGGCCAGACCTCGCGCCGGATTTCCTCTGCCAGCGCCGACTTGAACTCCGTCGTCCGCGGCCGCAGCGTCGACCCGGTCAGGTGCAGCCGCCGGCGCATCACCTCCATGATGTTGAGTTCGGCCGTAACACCGCGCTGCGTGGCAATCGACACATGACGCCCATCCTCGGCCAGGCACTGCAGGTTGCGCGGCAGATAATCGCCTCCCACCATGTCCAGCACTACATCGGCTCCGCGGCCGCTGGTCAGCTGCCGCAGCTCGGCAACAAAATCCTGGGTCGCGTAATCGATGGCCGCCGCCGCCCCCAGTTCGAGTGCCGCCGCGCACTTCGCGTCCGACCCGCAGGTCACCACCGCCTTGACCCCGAACAGCCGGCAGAGGGCGATTGCGGTTGTGCCGATCCCGCTGGTGCCGCCATGGACCAGCGCCCACTCGCCTTCGACCGCTCCACCCCGCTCGAACAGATTGTGCCACACAGTGAACAGGGTCTCCGGCAGGGCGGCGGCTTCAGCGAGGGGCAATCCGACCGGCACGGGCAGGCACGTTCCGGCCGGAGCGATGGCGTATTCGGCATAGCCCCCACCGGCCACCAGCGCGCAGACTGCGGTCCCGATCAGATGGGTGGCGCCCTCACCAGCCGCGACGACCTCGCCGGCAATCTCCAGTCCGGGAAGGTCGCTGGCGCCCGGCGGCGGCGGGTAGAAGCCGCGCCGCTGCAGCACGTCAGGCCGGTTCACCCCAGCCGCTGCCACCTTCACCAGCACCTCGCCCTCGCCGGGCCGCGGGACAGGCCGTTCGGCCGCCACTAGCGCCTCGGGTCCCCCGGGCTGCTGTATCTCGATCGCCACCATGGTGGCCGGAGTGTCGCTGTACATGCGAGAACTCATTGACAGGGCTGAGCCTCGGGTCAACGTTGCACGGCATGGATGACGACCTCTTTCCATCCAGGCCCGACGACCCCCTTGCCCTTCTCTGCAAGCAGGATCTCGATCCATTGAGCCAAAGTGAGCTGGAAGCGCGCATCGGGTCTTTGGAGGCGGAGGTTGCACGGACCAAGGTCCATATGGCCGCTGCCAACCGGCACCGGGTTGCCGCTGATGCGCTGTTCAAGCGATAAGGTCTTCAGCAGAGCTGGTTTGCCGGCCCTTGATGAGGGCCCAATCCTTTACGACATACCGGTCAAGTCCGAAGACGCCTCGCCTTCGGAAAGGAGTGAGTAATGCCCAGTTTCGCCCGCGATCTTGAACAAACTCTCCACAACGCCCTCGGCGAGGCGAGCCGCCGGCGGCACGAATATGCCACCCTTGAACACCTGTTGATGGCGCTGATCGACGACGGCCATGCGTCCAAGGTGATGACCGCCTGCGGCGTCAATCGCGACGAGCTCAAGGCTACCGTCAAGCAGTACCTCGACGGGGAACTTGGTGCCCTGGTCGCCGACAGCGGCACCGACCCGACCCCGACCAGCGGGTTCCAGCGGGTCGTCCAGCGCGCCATCCTGCACGTCCAGTCGTCCGGCCGCGACGAGGTGACCGGCGCCAACGTGCTGGTCGCCCTATTCTCCGAGCGCGAGAGCTATGCCGTCTATTTCCTGCAGCAGCAGGACATGAGCCGGCTCGATGCCGTGACCTACATCAGCCACGGCGTCGGCAAGGGCGAGAGCGGCGACACCCCGCCGACGGGCGCTGCTCCGGGCAGTCCCGATCAGCCGCCCGAGCCCAAGGGGGACAAGAAGGAATCGGCGCTGAAGCAGTTCACCGTCGACCTCAACGAAAAGGCCAAGGTCGGCAAGGTCGACCCGCTGATCGGTCGCATGGCGGAAGTGGACCGGACGGTGCAGATCCTCTGCCGCCGGTCCAAGAACAACCCCCTCTACGTGGGCGATCCGGGCGTCGGCAAGACCGCCATCGCCGAAGGTTTGGCTCGCAAGATCGTCGAAGGCGACGTGCCCGAAGTGCTCAGGGAAGCGGTGATCTACTCGCTCGACATGGGCGCGTTGCTGGCCGGCACCCGCTACCGCGGGGACTTCGAGGAGCGTTTGAAGAGCGTCGTTTCCGAGCTGGAAAAGATGCCGCACGCCGTCCTGTTCATTGACGAGATCCACACTGTGATCGGCGCTGGCGCGACCAGCGGCGGGGCGATGGACGCGTCCAACCTCCTCAAGCCGGCCCTGTCGAGCGGCGCCATCCGCTGCATCGGCTCGACCACCTACAAGGAGTTCCGCAACCACTTCGAGAAGGATCGGGCGCTGCTTCGGCGGTTCCAGAAGATCGACGTCAACGAACCCACCATCGAGGACACGATCAAGATCATCGCCGGCCTGCGCTCCTCCTTCGAGCAGCACCATGGCGTGCGCTACACCCCTGACAGCATCAAGTCGGCGGTGGAGCTGTCCGCCCGCTACATCCACGACCGCAAGCTGCCGGACAAGGCCATCGACGTGATCGACGAAGTCGGGGCGATGCAGATGCTGGTGCCGCCGGCCAAGCGCAAAAAGGTGATCACCGCCAAGGAGATCGAGCAGGTCGTCGCGACCATGGCGCGCATCCCACCCAAGAGTGTCAGCACCGACGACAAGAAGACGCTCGCCAATCTCGAGGGCGACCTCAAGCGGGTTGTGTTCGGGCAGGACCTGGCGATCGAGAAGCTCGCCTCGGCGATCAAGCTCAGCCGGGCCGGCCTGCGCGATGCGGACAAGCCGATCGGCAACTATCTGTTCAGCGGCCCCACCGGTGTCGGCAAGACGGAGGTTGCGCGGCAGCTCGCCTCCATCATGGGCATCCCGCTGCAGCGGTTCGACATGTCCGAATATATGGAACGCCACTCGGTCAGCCGGCTGATCGGCGCTCCTCCGGGCTATGTCGGCTACGATCAGGGCGGCCTGTTGACCGACGCCGTCGACCAGCAGCCGCACAGCGTGCTCCTGCTCGACGAGATCGAGAAGGCGCACCCGGACCTGTTCAACATCCTCCTGCAGGTGATGGACAACGGCAAGCTGACCGATCACCACGGCAAGACGGTCGATTTCCGCAACACCATCCTCATCATGACCACCAATGCGGGCGCGTCGGACATGGCCCGGGAGAGCATCGGGTTTGGCGCAATGAGCCGCGAGGACGTGCAGGAAGACGCGATCAAGAAGATGTTCACGCCGGAATTCCGCAATCGCCTCGATGCGGTGGTGCCGTTCGGCTACCTGCCGCCCGCGGTGGTCAGCCGGGTGGTGGACAAGTTCATCCTCCAGCTGGAACTTCAGCTGGCTGATCGCGGCGTGCACATCGACCTCGACGAGGAGGCCCGCGAGTGGCTGACGGCGCGCGGCTACGACAAGCTGTACGGCGCGCGTCCGATGGGCCGCCTCGTGCAGGAAAAGATCAAGCAGCCGCTGGCGGAGGAATTGCTGTTCGGCAAGTTGGTCGGTGGCGGCGAGGTCAAGATCCGGATCAAGGACAATGCTCCGGTGTTCGAGATTACGCCGGCCGCACCCAAGGCGACCAAGCCCAAGGGCAAGGGCCGTCGTGCGATCGGCGGTGGTGAGCCGGAGCAGTCGGTCCAGTCGGGTGAACCCGAGCAGTCCGAAGGCGAGACGCCGGAAGCGCCCGCCGCCGAATGATGCGCTCTTAAAAGGAGCAAAGTGGAGCGACCCCGTACCAGCCGGTGCGGGGTCGCTCTCTTGCGGGTCCTACGCGGCCATTCGCGCGGCCGGCTCCAGCCAGCCCGGCAACGCCGCGCTCCACAACAGGCCCATCAGCAGGTCCAGGCGGGGCGGCTCGACCCGCTCCAGCCCGCTTCCCGGGTAGAAGGTCAGCTCGCCAAACCGCGCCTGGCCCGCCACTTCGTAGAAATCGGCCCGGACGAAGCAGAAGCCTTCGGCCAGCCGCTCCGCCGCCTGCAACATCGCACCCAGCGATCGGGGCCGCGGCGGATCGGGATCATCGCTGGCGCCGGACACCCGTCGCCAACCGGGGTCGAACACGATCCACCGGTGATCCGCACCGCGCTCCAGATGAACCTGCACGAACCGCGCCTGGCCGCCGAAGACGAACACCTTGTAGTCGACCGGCAGCGTCTGCCCCAGGCCGATGAACGGTTCCACCAGCAGCCCGCGATCGATCTGGCCGTACAGCCACTCGTCGAGCCAGGCGCCGTAGCTCTGCTTCATCCATCGAGCCGACCGCCGCACGGCGTCGTTATGATCGGCGCGGTTCCGGATCACGACGGTGTGCCCGCAGCCATGGCGCGACTTCACCACATAAGGATAGCTCCACGCCGGTTCGGCCGGTAGCCTACGCCCGCGCCACATGGTCGGCGTCACCCACCCCGGGCCCAGCCGCTCCGCCACGAACTTCTTCGCCAGCACCTTGTCGGCAAGGGCGGGCAGCCGCGGATCGCGGTCGTGCAGCTTGCGATGCTGCACCCACTCCGTAAACAGCATCGGTTGGTCCAGGCGGGCGAGACGCCGGTGCCGCCACCAGTAGGTCAGCTGGATGCGCAGGGGGCTGCTGCCAACTGCGCTTGGCGGGTCGGGGAAGGCCGGCATTCGCCCACTTAGCGAAGCGAACGGCGGCTTTGTTCCTGTGTGATGATCCTTACGATTTCGCTCACCACAAATATTTCCGTTCGCCCTGATCACGCACCTGAATTCCTTCCCATGAAGCGAAGTGCAGCGGCCGTGCCGCGGCAGGATCGCAGAAGCGGTCCTCACAACCCCAGAATGGGAGAATGAACATGGGCTTTTCCGTAAACACCAACGTGGGCGCGTTGGCCGCCCTGCAGAGCCTCGGCTCGACCAACAAGGCGATGGCGCAGACCCAGGGCCGGATCAACAGCGGCTACAACGTCGCGTCGACCAAGGACGACAGCGCAGCTTATGCGATCGCCCAGACCCTGCGTAGCGACATGGGCGGGCTGCAAGCCGTCGGCTCGTCGCTAAACCGCGCCAAGAGCGTTACGGACGTTGCCGTTGCTGGTGCCGAGCAGATCTCGGATATCCTGATCGACATGAAGAAGAAGGCCTACGAGGCGGCCAGCAGCGTCGACCAGGCCAGCCGCGACGCGATCAACCAGGACTTTGTCGCCCTGCGCGATCGCATCACCACGGTGGTGAACTCGGCCGACTTCAACGGCACCAACATCCTCAAGAGCGGCGGCGGCAGCGTATCCGCGCTACAGTCGCTGCAGGATGGCGTGTCCGGCGGCACCTGGGATCCGGACTCGCTGAGCGTAGCCAACCAGGCCCTCGATCTGGGCGGTTCGGTCATCACGGTAGCCACCACCGGGCAGATCGACACCCAGGCCGCGGCTCAGGCGATGGTCGACACGCTGACCACCAGCCAGTCCAACCTCAAGACCTCGCTTTCGACGCTCGGTTCCGCTTCGCGCAAGATCGACGCCCAGCTCTCGTTCACGAGCAAGCTGAGCGACGTTATCGAGGGTAGCGTCGGCAACCTCGTCGACGCCGACCTGGCCAAGGAGTCCGCGCGGCTCCAGGCCCTTCAGGTCAAGCAGCAGCTGGGCATCCAGGCGCTGTCGATCGCCAATCAGGCTCCCCAGGCGATCATGTCGCTGTTCCGTTAATCCCAAGACCAACGGAACGGACAGCTGTTGTGACTCGGGCCGGGGTGCACAAGCGCTCCGGTCCGTAGTCGTGTTGGCGGGCTTGTGCCTTGCCAAGCCACGGTGCAGCACAGCCGCGATGGCCGTGAGACTTGCCCGGTGAACCCGGATGATCCTCCCTCAAGTCCGATCGGATCGGCCTTGTGCACCGATTGCGGGCTCTGCTGCCTGGGTGCGCTGCACGATTCTGCGCAGCTCGACCCCGACGAGATCGAGACGGCCAAGACGATTGGCCTGCCGGTCCTGCCGAGCGAGCGACCTCTCTTCTCGCTGCCCTGCCCCAAGCTGGTGAACCGGAAATGTAGCATCTACGGCCAGCGACCGCGGGTGTGCGCGCGGTATAAGTGCGCGCTGCTACAACAGGTCGAGGCTGGTGAAACGACCCTGGCCCAGGCCAGCCAGCGGGTCACCACCGCGCTCTCCCTGTACGACGCGGCCATGACAGCTGTGCGAGCCGACGACGGTTTTGCGACCATCCGTTACCAGGCGCGCGACGACCAGCCCATCGACGCCGCCGACCCACGTGCGGCTCGGCTCCGGCTCATGGCGCTCGATGTCTACCTCGACCGGCATTTTCGTAACGACAAGGACTTCAAGATCTACGGGCTGGACGACGATGAACCTGTCTCAGTCAAAGTATAGGGCCAGGAAGCTCGCGACAGCCAACGCCGTGCCCATCTCGTAGCGGTAGATTTCCACCACGTCGGGACGATGCCAGCCGGTGCTTGGCCATTCGGCAACGGCTCGGTCGAGGGCGTCCAGGTCGAGATACTCCTGCACCGCCGCGCTATTCCGGTACCGCGCCAGTGCATGCTCGACCGATTGCCGCGTGAACAGCGTGAACCAGTCGGCACCCTGGTAACCTCGTTTGCGATTAGTCAGGACAGCCCCAGGCAGCAGGCTCTTGAACGCCGCCTCGTACAATGGCCGGCGATCGTGTCGTGAAACCAGCAGCTCGGCTGGAAGAGCGAGGCATAAGCGGATCAGGCGCCAGTCCGCCGACGGATCGCGGATCTGCAGCAATCGTCCTTCTCGAAACAGTCGGTCGTTCGGCTCGCGGAACTGGAAGGCGGCAACCCGGTGCTCGACCAACGTGCGTCCCGGCTTCCATTCGTCCGCGAACCGGCGTGCGTGGGCCGCCGCCGCCTGCCGCAGCGGTGGCCTCAGAAAGCTGATGCCTTCGGTCCGCGGCCTTCCCCGCGCGAAACGGACGAGATTGCGGTAAACGGCGGCCGGCAACACTGCGCCGGCAGAAATCTTCAGTGCCGTGCGCCATTGTCCAATATCCCCGTCGCCGACTTTCAGCAGAGATCGCATGAAGGCCATGGGTCCACGGCTTCGCAGGATGTCGATCAGGGAGATTGGACCTCCGGCACTCAAGGTCAGGTTGCCCGCTTCTCCCGTCAGGAGCACTTCCGCTCCGGCCCCAAAGGCCGCCGAGGTGTTGCGGGTCCACCAGGTCAGCGCGGAGGGGTTGGGCACGGGCGCGATCGCTTCGTGGTGAATATTGTCAAGCTGATCGGCTATGCTCTCCGGGGCGAACCCACGCGTCACCACGTGATCGATGTTCGGGTGAAACGCCGCCGTCGCTGCGGCGAGCTGGCTTTCGTCCGTCAAGCGATCGCCATACGCCTCCAGCACGCCTCGTGCCCTTGGTGCGCCCGTGACCGCCAGTAGCCGCTCGCCTGACTGCGCCAACAGGCTCGCGGCCGTCGCTGTAACAGCGCTGCTGTCCCGACCGGCGCTGAGTTGGCTTGCGAGCGGTCCGCCTGGCCGCCGCACGCAGCTGGCAACCGCGCGCTCGACATGCTCGCGAAGCTCTTCGGCGGCACTTGACGCCGACACCTGCGGGAGCCGGTCAGTCACCGAGCACCACAGGTCGCGGGAGCGGCTTTGGCCCTCGGACCAGCGCCAGAGCGTTCCCTGACGCAACAGCCGAACGCCGCGGAACATGGTTCGCCCGTCGCGATGAGCGTCGCCCACCATGACTCCGGCCAGTTCGTTTAAATCGAGGCTCCGGTCGCCGCCCGGCCTTCCCAGCAGCGCCTGCGCCGTGGATGCAAAGCTGACGCCGCCGGGTCGCTCGGCAATCAGGAGCGCGCGTGGGCTGTTCGGCGAGCGGACCAGGGTCAACGAGCGCTCGTCGCGATCCCAGCAAGCCAGCACGAAATCGCCACTCACGCGATCAAGCGTGTCCTCACGCCAGCGCTGCCACGCCAGTGCCAACAGCTGTCCGTCGCTGAGGAAGGTTGCGCTTGATCCTCTCGGCTCGAGCAGGTCGAGAAGCTGCGGGCGGTCGTCGAGCCGGCCGTCGACAAGAACCATTCGGCTGGAGCCACTCTCAGGTGGCCAATCGCTGTCGCGGTCCTCGGGTAACTGCCGCAAGAAAACGCGACCCAGTGCCGCTCGTCCGTCAACGCAGACCGCAACCTGCCGCGGGTGATCCGGTGCCATCGACTGGAGCAGGGCCACGCACTCGCGTCGTGGCTGGTCGCCGCGACTTGACACGCAACCGGCGACCCAGGTCACGCTTGAATTTACCTATTTGGCTGAACCGTTCAGGACTTATTGTTGCCCTTGATCGCGCTCTCGTTACGGGGACCGGTGTTGCTCGACTCCGCCGAACCCGCGGTGATCGTCTGGACCTTGGGCCGAACCCAAGCCTTCTTCGTCGTCATGGTTCCACCGTTCCTCAAGTTCGCTTATGCGCTAACACCAGCTTGCCGCCCAAGCAACGATTGCGATTTCGACGGGTAACGCTCACGCTCAAAGCGAGCGGAAGTGCGCAAGTAGCCGATCGACCTCCGAACTCAGGGAACCGACATCACACGAGCGCCGCCATCGAAACACGGGCACGGCGCGGGCAAGGGCGACACATTGCCGCATGTGTCGCTCCGGCAGTCCGGTCCAAGCCAGGTAATGGCCACGGTAGGTATTCCCGAACAGGATCTCGACTGCGTCGACCGGTCCCTGCCGCTCCACGCTGCCGCCGTCCCCGCGATCCAGCAGGTAGATCGCTCGAAGCGGAACGGCGATAGCTGCGTCGCCCTCTACCCCAATCTCATACTTGTCCCAGCTATCGTCGCCGGCATAGGCACGCTCGTACCGACTCGGACTCCTTCCCAGTTGGCGCAAGGTTTCCCCCCATAACCGTAATCGGCGGACACCGGGTTGGATGAGCCAATCGCCATGCCAGGGCTCTACCACGCTGACGTCATCCGCCAGCAAGTCGAAACCGCGTTCCAGGAAGTGCGCGGCAAGCGTCGACTTCCCTGCCCCCGAGGAACCGACGAACGCTATGCCCTTTCCTTCTACCGACAGGGAGCTGGCGTGAAGGGGCAGTAAGCCGCGTTGATGCAACAGCAGTCCAAGCGCGGATCCAAGTAGGTAGAGACGGACGTTGCGTTCTGGAGCGTCAGGAAGCGGTTCGATGAGCAGACTACGGCCATGCCGAACCCAATAGCGTCCCGCGTCCGGCATGTTGAGCAGCATTCCGTCGGCAAGCTGGTGAAGCCCGGGTGCCATTGGCAGTGCGGCCGGCAAGGTGGCGAGAGCCAAGCGAACATCAAATGTCTCGATTGCACAAGCAGCAGGTGATAGCTCTGGCAGAGGCAGGTCGCTGCCGATCAAAAGGCCATAAAGTCGATACACAAACGAAGCGTCACCCACCGACCGGCTCCTGCTCCAAGTGTAGGCGTGCTAGAGCCGGAAATTGACAATGCCGGCGCGTAGACCATCCTCCACCCTGCGCTGGCTGGCGCTGGCTTCTACCCCCGGTGCGGACTCGCTGGCCGCTCCTCCTTGTGGGTGGAGCCAACTGCCCATGCTTGCTGAGCGACATCGCATCCACGGCTTGCTGTGGCGGCGCCTGGCGCCGCAAGCCGCCGACATGCCGCCAAGCGTCGCTGCGGCGCTCAAGAATGGCGCTCAGGCGATTACAGCCGCCAACTTGAGCTCCGCTGTTGAATGCCGAAACCTGGCGGCGGCCTTTCAAGCTGCCGGCTTGCGGTATGTCTTTCTGAAAGGGTTGACTCTTTCTCTGCTCGCCTAAGGCGATGCCACGACCAAGATGAGCCGGGATATCGACCTGCTGGTGCAGCCCGAGGCGATTTCGCAGGCAGCGAAGCTTTTGCTTAAACTCGGCTACGCCCCACAGTTGCCCTGTCACCCACCTGCGGTTGCGAATTGGCATCGGCGATCCAAGGAGTCGGTGTGGGCGGGCCCGAGTGGCCATGTCTTGGAGCTGCACAGCCGGCTGAACGACAATCCCGGGCTGATGCGGCAGGTGACTGCTCAATCCCCTTCCCGCCTTGTCCAGGTGGCGTCCGGCATCCTGCTGCCGACCCTGCAAGAGCCTGCGCTGCTTGCCTATCTCGCCGTTCATGGCGCTTCCAGCGCCTGGTTCCGGCTTAAGTGGCTGGCGGACTTCGCCAATCTGCTGCGCGGCCGAACCACCGCCGAGCTCAACATGATCCATCAAACCATGCTGGCGCTCGGGTCTGGCCGCGCCAGTGGCCTCGCCCTGCTCCTCGCTCAACGCGTGTTTGCTCTGCCGATTGCGCCTGAGCTGCAAGCGCAGTTGGAGGCCGATCCTAGAGTGCGGTGGTTGGCTGGCGAATCGTTGAGGCAGCTTGAGGTGAAAGCTGAACCGACCCAGCGCCTGTTGGGCACAGTGGGTATTCACCTTGCCCAGACCCTCATCGGATATGGGTGGTCGTTTCCGCTCCATGAGGGCCAGCGTCGTTTGGCGGAGGTGGTTGGGCGAAAGCTCATCAGAGGGTGAGATGTCGTGCTGGGCGATCTTGAGGAAGTGATTCCGCACGGTGTCGGCGGGGCTCGGCCATGAAGCCGACGGAAGCGGCGAACACCCCCGCAATAGCAGCATTTCTTACCGGAAAGTCGATCAAGCTGTGAGCCAGGATCGTCGCTGACGCAATTGTCGCGGCGCGTGCGAAGGCGCTGTTCGCCCGAGAGCGCCAGATCGTCAAGGCGCGGGCTCCCCACCACCACAGGAACAATGCTAGCAAGATGACCCCAGGTACCCCCAGCTCAAGAGCGACCTCGAGGTAATCGTTGTGGGCATGGTTGACGTAGGCGCCCTGGAACTCGTCCGGGCGCTCGTGAAGAGCATAGATGCGCGCAAAGGACCCGGAACCCGAGCCGAAGGGTAAGTTCTCCGCGATCGCGCTCGAAGTGGTACGATAGATTAGGGTCCGGGTGGCGGTGGAAGCGGCGTTGTTCGGGTCGGTTAAAGCGGGCAGGCGGGTGAAAGCGAACAGCGCCAGGACTCCGGCCCCAAGCGCCACCCAGGCCATCCACCGTTGGGTGCGACCCTGCCCGGCGCTGAACAGGAGCAGGCTGGCCAGCGCCACGGGCAAAGTCAGCAGCAGGGCAGCAAGCGATCGGCTGATGACCAGCCCAACCATTACCACCAGCAGAGGGCCGATTGCGATCAGGCCGGCAGGGCGGTCGGTTCCGTGCCGTCCACAGGCAAGCGCCGCCAAGTATGCGACCGTGGCTAGCAGCAACGTGCCCAGGAAGTTGCCATTCGCGAAGAAGCCGGTCGCCGAACCGATGCTTGAGTAAGGGTAGAGATAGAAGTGACCGGTGGTTGCCTGCAACGCGCCAAGCATGATCGACGAGAGCGCGCCGGCGACAATGGCGATTGCCAGCCAGGACGACCGGTAAGCACCTTGGCGCAGGATCGCGGCGACGATCGCCAGCGGTGGGATAAGTGGTGGCAGGCTGGCCAGGCTCTCATAGGGTGTGAGCGACAGTGGCAGCCACGGTAGCGGCTCGCCCAGCAGGTCATAACCCTCGATCGCGATCTGCCGGCCAGGCAGCATGGTCCACAGAGCAGGAGGCAGCGGGATCAACTGGATCAGCATCAGCAGGACGGTTGCCACCGCGAACCGGCCTAGGGTGCGAGCAGAACGGCTCAGCGCGGGTTTCTCGACAGACCAGAAGCTCCAGGCGACGATGCCCAAGCCAATCAGCTGCAGGACGAGATTGCCCCAGACAGCCTGAACGCTTCCCCCCAGCAGCAGGCACAGTAGCAGGTAAGCAGGGGTGACCGCATGACGCACCCGATGGCTCATGGCGCGCCTTCCCGCACGAGATTGACCTGCCTGATGGTGGTGTCCAGGGTCGTAGGTACGTCGGCGAGCGAACCACGAAGCTCAAGCCGCTGCGCTCTGCAGCCGGCAGCGACCGAGAAGTGCAGGTCGCCGTTCGCGGGCGCTTCCTGGCTCGGCCCCATCGGAAGGCAAACCACAGCCCACGACAGGTTCACCATCGCTCCGGCGCGCTCCTGCTTGAGCCGGTAGCGCCCCGGTGGAAGCAGCAGCACCTGTTCGGCCAGGACCGTGTCCTCCCGCCCGTAATAGAGGATGTGAAGTCCGCCGTCGGGCTGAGTTTCCGCAAGGCCAGCACTGCCATTGCCGAAGCGCCAGTTGAACGGTGGCGGCGGGCCGTTGGGACGGAAACGTGGATTGAACAGCTCGTTCGCCTCGCGGGCTGGAAGTCCGGCGAAGCGGAGCCAGACCCGGTGGGCCTCATTGTAGTTTTGGTTGGCGATCATGGCTGCCAGCAACGTCGGCTGCCATTGCGGAGCTGAGCTCCGCCGCTGCGGGCCCGCCAGCGTAAGAATAGTCGAAAGGTTGCGCGGATCGGCCGCAAGCATTTCGAGAAGCTGTTCGCGCAGCACTGGCTGCGCGGAAAGAAGCGATTTTAGCTGGCGGGCTCCGCCAGGCATCCGAGAGAACTGGACCATTGCTGGCAGCAGCGCTGCGGCAGTCGATCCTACGCGACGAATCAGGAAATCGAGCTGAGCCAGACCGGCCTGTGCCCTGCCCTGTCGCAAGTAGAGATCGGCGAGCAAGTAGCGCGGCGCAGGGGCGAACGGCTCGCGTTCGCTGGCCGCCAGCAGGAGTTGCTCGGCCCTTCCCAGGTTGCCGTCGGCGAAGGCCTTGGTGCCTGACACGAGCAGGGCACTGGAATTCAGCGGATCACGTCGGATGGTGGAGTTGAGCTCAGCCGTGACGCCAGCAGGCGGCCGTTTCCCTGCAGCGGCCGACGCTCCGATGGCCATGAAACCGCGCGCCGTGACGACCCGCGGATGGGTCGGCCACATCTCGGCGGCAAGCTCGGGCCGGCGCTCGGCAAGGGCATCGACAACCGCCACACGCGTGGCGAGGACAGCCGCAGCGACGACTGCGACGACGAGCCCGGCCCGTCGGATCAACGCGCCGTTTGCTCCTGCTCCGTCGGGTGATGCGCGATCATGACCAGCTTGTCCGGCCGACGGTCCTCGACCTGCCCGTAACGATAACTGTAATAGCCGCTAGCACCGTCCCGCTCAGTCGACTTGGTTAGAATAGCGCCAAGGATGTGCGCTCCGGACGCCTCCAGGCGGTTGAGCGACTCAACCGCCGCGCGAGTGCGGGTCTGGCCGCTTTCCACCACGAACAGCACGCCATTCACACTTGCGGAAAGGAGCGGCGCATCGGCTAGACCAAGAATGGGCGGTCCGTCCACAACCACCAAGTCGAACTGCTGCGTGGCTTGTTCCAAAATGCTTCCAAAGCGACGGGTGGACAGCAGGTCGGCCGGGTTCGGCGGCAGTGGCCCGCACGGCAGCAGCCACATGTTCTCGAACTGGGTAAACACTACCTGTTGAGCCAGTTCGTCATGATTGGTGAGGAGCCCAGTCAGGCCCTGGTCGTCCCGGCCGGTCTGGAACGAAGGCTTGCGTAGGTCCGCATCGATCAACAACACGGAGCGACCCTGCCTGGCAAAGCTTTGTGAAATCGCCAGCGCGGTCGACGACTTGCCCTCGCTCTCTCGTGTCGAGGTGACCAGTAGCGTGCGGGGCACGCCTTCTTCGGTTGTGAACCGCAACGCTGCCGCGATTGCGGTATAGGCTTCCGAAACGGTCGAAGAGGGATTGCGCAGCTCTTCTACCAGGGTCGCGCTGGCGCCCCGGCCACCGTGCTTCGGGACCGAGCCGAGACAGGCAATCTGCAGCTTGGAACGGACATCTTCGCGAGACTTGATCGTATCGCTGAGGAACTCGAACCCGACCGCTGAACCAATCCCTCCGAGCAGCCCCAGGCCAAGCCCGATCAGCAGGTTGATCGGCATGTTGGGGGTGAACGGAGCACCTGGAACATCGGCCCGGTCCACAATGGAAATTGGTGCCGCGCCGATCCCGCCAGCGACCCCGATCTCCTTGTAGCGCTGGAGCAATGCATCATAGAGGCCGCGGTTGGTGTCGACCTCGCGCTGCAAGATGTTGTACCGTACACTTCGCCCGCGCAGGTTGAGGACCGAGCCCTTGAGGGCCCCGACCCGCCCTTGCAAAGCCCGCTCCGCCGCCAGTGCCGCGCGGTACTCCTGCGCCAGCGAGTTTGACCGGCCCCCGGTTACCTGCGCAGTTTCACGGGCGACCTGCCGATCAAGTTCGTCGATCCGCGAACGCAAACTCAGCATGTCGGGATGGTCTGGCTTCAACAGCGTTCGCTTGTCCTGGTACTCCGCCTCAAGTGCCGCCCTGCTCTGCCGGAGAGCCTGCGTACTGGTATTCACCTCCGAAGTCGGACCGCTCGACAGGGCAGCTCGATATGCGCCCTCGGCTGCGACTCGTCTGGCTGTTGCCTCGGCAAGTGCAGTGTTGAGCGCGCTTAGCGATGCAGCCTGAAGCGAGCCACTGTCCGTTGAGCCCGCCTTACCGTCACCCGCCTCGCCAAGATTGATGATGCCTTGGCTTTGCGCGTACCCGACAAGTTGCCTCTCGGACCGCTCGAGATCGTTGCGAGACTTGCCGATTTGTCGTTCGAGGAAGCGGCGAGCGTAACTGGAAGCCTCGAAGCGGCGCTGCAGGTTGGAGTTGATAAATCCGTCGGCGACCCCGTTGGCGATCTGCGCCGCGAGCGCCGGATCGGAGCTGGTGTAGCTGAACCGGATCAGCCGGCCTTCCTCCGGTGCCGTAACCTGCAGTCCGCCGGCTACCGCCAAAGCCGCCGTCTTAAGCCGAACCGTAGCGTCGCCGCTGCCCGCAACCGCCGGATTGCTCACCAGGTTGAGATCCTGAGCGACTCGCTCCGCCAGGCTGCGGCTGCCGAGCAGGCCAACCTGTGTCTGCACAAAGTCCCAGGTATCGTCACCCGAGCTCACCCGTTCGCGCTGTTGCTCATCTGTAATCTCGACTCGTGGCGGATTGACTTCGAGCGTGACCCAGGCCCGGTACAACGGAGTCTTCAGCAGCGTCGTGACGACACCAAGCGCCAGGCCGAAAGCCGCAGCGCCAAGCACCAGCCAGCGCCATTCACGCACGATCCGGAGCAACGTCGGTAGGTCAAGTCGGGGCCCGTGATGGTTGCGCTCGCTCAGGCCAACGGCGCGGATCGGAGCGAGGAGGCGGTCGGACAATGCCCGGCTGTCGGCAGCGCTGACGGCAAGGTCGCGGTTCACGACGTTGAATTCCTCATCTGGCGCTTGCCCACGCTAAAAGGGACGAAAAATCGAAAGAAGTGGAAGGTTTTGAGCAACGCCTTTTGGGTCGCCTTCACCGACGAGCCATCCACCACCACGATGTCGCCAGGGTAGATCGCCGGATCCTCGGCTTTCCCGCGGCGAATGTCGGTGAGATCAAAGGCGGCCGCCTGTCGCTTGCCGCCGATGGTGCGGAACACCGCAACCCGCCGTGTATTCGCGTCCTCCGCGGTACCACCAGCTTGGGCAACCGCCTGGATGAGAGTGGTCGGCCCGGTTACCGGGAACGATCCGCTCTGCTTGACGGCTCCGTCCACCGTAACGCTGCGACGAGTGGACGCCTTGACGCCAACGGTGATGTCGGGGTTTTCCAGATACTTGGCCCCGAAGCGCTCCGTCAGTCGCCGATCAAGTTCGGCCGTGGTCAGCTCAGCAGCCGGGATGGATCCAATCAACGGCATGGAAACATTACCCGTCAAATCGACCTCATAGTCGCCCGACAAATCGGGCATCTTGAAAACCTTGACCGACAGCGTGTCGAGCGGAGCAATTCGATAATTCTGTTCCAACGAGACGGCCCTCGGTGCATCGGGCACGGCCAGCGGAATGTTGTAAGGGATCGGTCCGCCGCGACGGTCGGCGCAGCCGGCAGCAGCCGTTGCCACACCAGCCACGATGAAAATCAATGCTCGACCAGCCACCACTCTATCCCCTTGCCACGAGCCGCGGTCAGCATCCATGGGCGCCGCGGCTCGCCTGAGCTCCTGGTGTGCATCGCTACCAAGAATCCCTCCGCTAACAAGCGCTTTAGGCGTTGCGAACATACCAGGGCAGTGCAGCCGCAAGTCCGGCATGCAGGTCGTGCGTCGGCTTGTAGTTGAGCAAGCCGGCCGCCTTGCCGATGTCTGCCTCGGAATGGCGAACGTCGCCGGACCGGGGCGGCCCGAAGCGAGGCTCGCGATCGTAGCGCACGCCGTGCTCGGCGAGGCCCGTACGCAGCAGCGTGAACAGCCGGTTGAGGCTGGTCCGATCGCCCACGGCGACGTTGAAGACTTCTCCCTGCGCGGAGTCCGGCGCCAGTGCGGCTCGCAGATTGGCCTGCACGGCGTTGCCGACGAAACAGAAATCGCGGCTGGTCTCACCGTCGCCGTTGATGAGGACCTCATGCCCCCCGATCATGGCGGCGATCCACTTGGGAATAACGGCCGCGTAGGGTCCGTTCGGGTCCTGCCGCGGCCCGAACACGTTGAAGTAGCGGAGGCCGGTCGCCCCGTAACCATAGCTGCGGGCATAAACCGCAGCGTAGATCTCGTTGACAAGCTTGGTCGCGGCATAAGGCGACAGCGGGTTGCCGATGCGCTCCTCCCGCTTTGGCAGGTTGGGCTCGTCGCCATAGGTGGAACTGGACGCCGCATAGACGAAGCGGGGCACGCCCGCCTGCCGCGCGGCGTCCAGCAGGTTGAGAAAGCCCGTGCCGTTGACGTGATGGCTGGTGAGTGGATCAGCGATCGAGCGCGGCACCGAACCCAGCGCCGCCTGGTGGAGCACCACATCCACGCCGGCGACGGCCTCGGCACAGGCGCAAGCGTCGCGGATGTCTCCCTCAAGCAGTTCGAACAGCCCGGTTGGCGCACCGGCAAGCACATGCTGGAGATTGCGTCGGTGCCCCGTTGCGAAATTATCCAGCCCAACGACCTCCTGTTCCAGCGCCAGCAGCGCTTCAACGAGGTTGGACCCGATGAACCCGGCGGCGCCCGTGACCAGCCATCGGCGACGTCGTTCCGCCACCGCCTGCTTGAGGTCGGACGGAAGCCACTGGGCCATGCTCATCGGCGGTCCTCCATGACGGCCGCGACCGGCCCCCGCTGTTGCAGGAGCCAGTGCTCACCGCCTTCGATCACGAGCGCGGTCAGCACCCCGAAGCGGTAGGCACCCGTGTCGATGCCGATGCGATTGGGGCGCACCTCGACTTCCTCCGTGATGGTGTGGCCGTGCACCACCGTCATGCCATGATCGCGCCGATCGTCGAGGAACGCCTGCCGGATCCAGCGCAGATCACGGGGCGTCTGGTCCTGGAGCGCCAAGCCGGGCCGGATGCCGGCATGGACAAACAGGTAGTCGCCGAACCGGAACGTGTCGGCAAGCCCCGCGAGGAAGTCACGATGCTCGCGTGGAACCAGGGCCCGTAGCCGTTCCAGCGCCTGCTTCTCCGTTAAACTCTCAAGCAATTGCGGATCACCGCCATAGCTTTGAAGGCAGGCGTCACCGCCAAAGCGGAGCCACTGCTCGAACAGCCCTCGTTCGCCGTCCAGCAGGCGGAGCAGCACTTCCTCGTGATTGCCGCACAGTGTGACGGTTCGGGAGCCGGGCATCTCCCCTGCGCGGATCAATTCCACGACGCCGCGACTGTCGGGCCCGCGATCGATCAGGTCACCCAGGAAAACCAGCAGCAACTTGGCCTCGCCGGCGCGAGCGGCATGATCTTCACCGATAATCTTGAGCAGGCCCTGAAGCAGGTCAAGGCGGCCATGCACGTCGCCCACGACATAGGCTCGGTAACCCTCCGCGCCGCGACGTTGCGACCGGCGCAGCCTGCGCCAACGACCCAACATTCCTGCTACTCCTGCCGCGCCCCGATAAGGGCCCCAAGTTCATGCAGGTAGGCGGCGACCACCTGCTGTTCGCTGAACCGTTGCTCGGCAGTACGCCGGGCTGCCTGCCCCATGGCCGACCGTTCCTGAGTGCTCAAGTCCAGCCAGTGCCGGATCGCGTCGGCCAGCCCAGCGGGCGAGCCGGCTGGGAAGAGCAGACCGTTGACCTGTGCTTCCACGACCTCGCGGCAGCCGGGAACATCGCTGGCCAACAGCGGCCGGCCGACCGCTGCGGCTTCCAGCAGAGACCGCGGCAAGCCCTCGCGGTAGGACGGAAGCACGACGGCATGAGCCTGCGCCAGAAAAGGCCGCACATCGTGGGTATCGCCAAGGTAGCTGACGATGCCCTCCGCAACCCAGGTCTCGAGTTCGCTCGCGCTGATCGCACTGCGGTTCTCGGCCCCGGTAAAGCCGAGCAGCTGCACGGTTAATGGTGCGTTCTCGCGCTTAAGGATGCGGGCGGCCGCAGCAAGTTCGCGCAAGCCCTTGTCCCCAAGCAAGCGACCAACGAACAGCAGCCGCAGGCCGCGGTCCTCGGTCGGCATTGGCTTAAACTCGAAGCGGACGAGATCGACGCCCGAGCCCGGTAGCAGGCGCACTTGCTCACGCCGGACCAGCCGCTTGGCGATGAACAACTCGCTGTCTTCCGAATTCTGGAAAAACACCGCCGGGCAACGGGCGAAGGCCGCGCGATAGAGGCTGCTCAGCACGGCCTGCAGCACGCCGCCCCGGATGAACGCAGTTCCTAGCCCACTGACGTTGGGCAGTGCCGGAATACCCACGAAACGCGCCGCGAGGGCGCCGTAGATGTTTGGCTTGGCGGTCCAGCTAAGCAGGGCCGCTGCGCGTTCCTGCCGGAGCAGCGCGGCGATCCTCAGCACCAAGCGCGTGTCCGCGAACGGATCAAGACCGTGGCTGCGCATGGGCAGCGATCGCTGCCGCCCAGGCATTCCCACGTCTCCCGCGCTATCGTGCGGCGCTGCCACCAGGGTGAGGTCAAAGCCTTGGCGAGCCAGTTCACGGATCAGTCCGCCCCTGAAGTTCTGCAGGTTCCAGAAAGAGTTGGCGGCGACCACGAGACGCGGTTTCGGTTCGTGATCGATCATTCTTGCTGACCTATGCGCGATGCCACCCCGGTGCGCCAGAGGGCACGACTGACGAGTGGAGCTTCGTTTACACTTGCGGGTTAAATGAGGGGTTCAAATGCCGAAGCCGTATGCTAGGCTTCGCTTGATCGTGCCGAGGAGTATTTCGTGGGGCTGACTGGAAAGATTAGCGCGGGCGTCGCGGTCGTGTCGATGTTGGCAAGCTCACCAGCGGTGGCCGCAGCCCGGACCGAAGCTGCGCAAGCGTCGCTGGTCAGCCCGTGGGTTGCGCTGAGTGCGCTCGGGTCGGCCAATTCCGCTGCTGCGCTGTGCGGCGGCGCGGCGGCCGCCACTGCAGCATCGCAGGCTGGCGTGCCTGGCTGCGTGCTGCCGCAGGTGGATGCGCTACCCGCGGCCGCTCCGGCGGCGAGTGCCCCATTGGCGCAAGCAGTGCCGATGGCTGCGCGCGGCTTTGGTTTCCTCCCCATCCTGCTCGGTCTTGCCACGCTTGCCGCAGGCATTGCCCTGCTGGCCGGCAGCGGCAAGGACATCGCGATCAAGCCGCCGCCCGTTTCGCCGGCTTAAGCCGCGCATCAGCTCATCTGGTACCAAGTCAAGCTCTTCGTCGCTCACCTGAGCGGGGTCAGCATGGACAGCCTGCACGTCCTCGCTGGCGTAACGCTGCAACTTGCGGCCGCCGCTGTCCTGCGGACAAATGTAGTGAACGGCCGGCCCTGGTTGCTTGTGCTCGCTTTCGAGCTGGCGAATGAAGCCAACGATCTACTGGTGGAGCAATGGCCCGACTCCCGCATGCAATGGGGCGAAGGTGGCAAGGACGTGATCCTTACAATGCTGCTGCCCACGCTGATCATGATGGTCGCGAGACATCGATCCAGCCTTCTGACAGGCTCGCACCGCTGATTGCGACGTCGTTGCGGCAGAGATAGGCTTTTCGCATGGCCGCATCGCTTCCGTTTTCAGCATTGGTTCGGTTGATCCCGGGCGAGCAACGCCGCGAAGCCCTGCTGCTGTTTGGCCTCATGGTGGCGGGAGCGGCGGCGGACCTCCTCACGATCGGCGCGGTAATGCCGTTTCTGGCACTGATCGCCGGTGACCACGCTGGTAACCGGATCGACCTGTCGCTGCCCCAAGCAACGGGGCTGTTCGTGGCCTCGGCGCTGACGGCCAGCGTGCTTCGGCTCGCGCTTGGAGCCTGGTTGCAGAACTTTGCGGCTCGGGTGGGCCATAGGTGGGCAGTCGAAATCCACCGCCGGATCCTGCTGCAGCCCTACGGATATCACCTCCAACAGCACTCAAGCACCGTCCTGGCTGCGCTCGGCAAGGTTCAGGAACTGGTCTGGCGCGTGCTCCTGCCGTTGCTGCAAGGCATGGCAGCCGGGTTGATCTCACTGGCGGTCGTGTTGGTGCTGTTGTGGGTGGAGCCGGTCACCGCCGGCGTGGCGCTGGTCGGGCTCGCCAGTGTTTACCTCGGCATCTCAGGACTGCTGCGGCCGCGGCTCCGACCCATATCCGACGAGCTGAACGGCGGCATGGACCGTCGCCTGCGGCTGGTCGGAGAAAGTCACGGGGCCATCCGCGACATTATCCTTGACGGTTCGGCCGGGGTGCACGTCAACGAATTCCGCCGCAGCGACCTGGCCTTGAGCCAAGCTTACGCGCACTACGGCCTGCTGGCGACCGCCCCGCGCTTCCTGGTCGAGGGCATCGGCATAACCGGACTGGCCGGCGTCGCGCTGTGGCTGAGCGGGCGCGACGGCGGCCTCATCGCCGCCCTGCCGCAGGTCGGAGCGTTGGCCCTGGGCTGCCAGCGTCTGCTGCCGCTGCTTCAGCAGCTTTATGAAAGCTGGACATCGTTCGCGGCGAACCACGCGACGATTGGCGAAGTTGAACGGCTGCTAACCCTGCCGCTGCCGGTCAGCGACGAACCCCAACCCACGCCGCTCCCCTTCTCCCATGAAATCAGGTTGGAGAACGTCACCTTTGTTTATCCCAACCGCGAGCGGCCGGCCATTCACGCCATCCACCTGACCATCAAGCTCGGCGAGCGGGTCGCATTGGTTGGTCCGACCGGCAGCGGCAAGAGCACGCTTGCCGACGTGCTGATGGGACTGCTACCACCGAAAGAGGGCCGCTTGCTGGTTGATGGACGCGACGTCGCGTTCGTTGAGCCCCGTTGGCGACGGGCGATCGCCCATGTTCCGCAAAGCGTCTTCCTGACCGACGACAGCATCGCTGCCAACATTGCCTTCGGCGTCGCGCCTGCCGACCGCGATGCTGGCCGCCTGCAACGGGCGCTTCGCCTCGCGCAGCTGGACCGATTCGTTGCCGAACTGCCGGAACGATTGGATACCATGGTCGGCGAACGGGGTGCGCGCTTGTCGGGCGGGCAGCGCCAGCGGATCGGGCTTGCCCGTGCCATCTACCGGCAAGCGCCGGTCCTCGTGTTGGACGAGGCGACCAGCGCTCTTGATCACGAAACTGAGACGGCGGTGCTCCGCGCTCTGGACCAGTTGCAAGCGGAAGGCACCACGATCCTGATCATCGCCCATCGTCAATCGGCACTGGGTGGCTGCGACCGGCTGATCCGCCTCGACAATGGCGCCGTGATCGGCGTCGAGGAGCCAGTCGCAGCCTAACCCTGCCGCGAGCGCACCCAGGCCTGGAACATAAGGATGCTCCAGACCGCCGGTGTGCTGTCGCGCGCGCCGCTGAGATGGTCGCGCCAGCGCCGCTCCACGATCCTTTGATCGAACCAGCCGTCGGCGCGCATGGCCACCGGATCAAGCAGGTCTTCAGCCCAATCTCTCAGGGGGCCCTTGAGCCACTCGCCAACTGGAACGCCGAAGCCCGCCTTCGGCCGATCAATCAGCGCGGCCGGCACGTGGCGGGTGAGCAGCTGGCGAAGAACCTGCTTGCCCTGGTTGTTGTGAATCTTGAGCGACAGCGGAACGCGCGCGGCCAGTTCGGCGACCCGATGATCCAGGAATGGAACCCTCGTTTCCAGGCCTACGGCCATGGACGCCCGGTCGACCTTGCAGAGGATGTCATCGGGCAGGTAGCCCAAGGCGTCGCGGGTCATGATCCGGACGGCGTCGGGAGTCGGACTGCCCAGGCCAGCCTTGGTTCGTGCGGCAGGAACTGCACCGCGCACGGGCGTCGACTCGCCCGACCATTCGTCGAGAAAGTCGTCGTAGACTTCGTCCAGCGAGCGCGCGTGGCCGGCCACCCGCACGGCTTTGTGGATTTTCGCGCCGAAGTGCGGCTGGCGCGTGCCCGGCAGCAGCGCACCGCCCCTCGCCCACCAGCCCGACGGTATGCGGCCAAGTGCCGCACCGGCCACTCGGCGGAACGGTGGCGGAACCCGGCGAAGCTGCGCCCACAGACGCGGCGCCTGCACGTGGCGATTGTAGCCGCCAAACAACTCGTCCCCGCCATCGCCGGTTAGCGCTACCGTGACCGCCCCGCGCGCGAAGCGGCTCACGAGAAAGGTAGCGATCTGCGAACTGTCGGCAAAAGGTTCGTCATAGATGAAAGGCAGCAGCGGAACGACGTCACGAGCGTCGGCCGGCGTGACGATCTGCTCGTGGTGAAGGGTGCCAAGATGCCGGGCGACAGCGCGGGCGTGGTGCGATTCGTCGTAGCCCAGCTCGCTGAAGCCAATGGAAAAGGTCCGCACCGGCCGGGCCGAGTGTCGCTGGTGGAGCGCGACAATGGTTGAACTGTCCACCCCGCCGGACAAGAATGCGCCAACCGGCACGTCGGCGACTGTCTGGTCCAAGACGGCTTGGCCCAGGACGCGATCGACCTCGGCAAGCACAGCGGGCCCATCCTCGACGGGATCGGCAAGGCCGCGGCGGACCACGGCCTCGTAATTCCAATAGCGTTTGAGACGGAGACTTCCCTCGTCCACTCCTTCGGGCGGAGCGTCCAGTCGCGGATGGCGCGCCGCCGCGCGATCCAGGCTCAGGATGCAACCGGGCATCAGCTTGAAGATGCCCTGGTAGATCGAGTGCGGTGCGGGCACCGCGTTGCGCTCGGCAAACAGGGCCAGGCTGCCGCGATCGACCTCGCCGCGGAAGTCGGGGTGGGTCCGGATGGCCTTCAGTTCCGAGGCGAAGATCAGATCGTGGCCGCACCAGCCGTAGTAAAGCGGCTTCTCGCCGAAGCGGTCGCGAACCAGGTGGAGCCGGCGGTACCGTCCGTCCCACAGCGCGAAAGCGAACATGCCGGCGGCCGCGGCCAGGGCACGCTCAAGCCCCCAGGCGGCAACCGCCTGCAGGAGGGTCTCGGTATCGCTGTGCCCGCGCCAGCCGCCGGCCGGACCATCCCCCGCCCGCTCCAGTTCCCGGCGCAGCGCGAGGTGATTGTAGATCTCGCCATTGTAGCACAGCGTCCAGCGATCGTCGGCCGACTGCATCGGCTGGTGACCATGCGGGGACAAGTCGACAATCGCCAGGCGGCGGTGCGACAGGCCAATTCCTGCATCGGCATCGCGCCAGGTTCCGCCTTCGTCGGGACCGCGATGGTGCAGGGCCGCGCCCATTGCCGCGATCAAGCGGCTCGCCGGCTCGCCGCTGCTGAGAATGCCCGCGATGCCGCACACAGGTCACGCTGTGGCCAAGCACGCGGCCGGGCGCAAGCGGTCAGGGGTTCCAGCGGTCGTTGGCGATGTCGCGGATCTCACGAATGCGGTCACGATAGGCGCCCGCTACGCACGCGTCCGAGCCGCATTGATCGCGATAGCCCAGGAAGCGGTCGCGGGTGCGTTGAAGCAGCGCCCGCTGCTGCGGCGGAGCATCGCGCAGCGTCGACACGTAGATGCCCGCCATCTGCCGGTCGAGCGATGCCAGGCCGGAATCGCGGCACACGGCGAGCTCACCCCGGGTACGGGCATTGGCGCAGTTGAAGCTGGGCCGAGCGGTGGCCGTGGCCTGCGGCTGCGACGGTTCGGGCGCGGCCGGCCGGGCAAGCGGAGCAGGCTGGGGCGCCGGCTGCGGAGCGGCGGGCGCGGCCGGTGCGGGCGCCGGCGTCAGCCCACTGTTTTCCGTCGCCTGTGACGAGTCGGCCGCTTCCGGTGCCTGTGGCGGGCTGGCGCCGTCGCCCGTCCTGGCAAGGGTCGCCAGGGGCACCACAATCGGATCGGCGCCTTCCAGGGTCAGCACATTGCCGCTTCCGTCCGCCGCCGGCGTGACCGAATAATCGACGGCCGCGGTGAGCGTGCGGCGGCCGCCGACCACACCGAGTCCGGGCGGAAGGTCAAGGGCGACCTGGCCTGAACAGACCAAGGTGCCGACCTCTTCGTCCTGGCGCTTGGCAACCGGGTCCTGAACCCGGATCGTCGTGTAGGCGCCCAGGCGGTCGAACACGCCGGCATCGCTGCCACGGACCTGTGCCGCCCGCCGGAACAGCTCGCGCTTCATCAGGTCGTAGGTGCCCTGGCTGCCGCAGCGTTCGGTGGCGGCGGTTTCCGGATCGGCCGCGGCCGTGTTGTTGGCCGCGTCGCCGAGCCGGTCCTGGTCAGGATTGCCGCGGGTAAGGCTGAAGGCGAACAGGGCCACGGCAATAAGGCCGATGAGTCCGGCGAGGATGGCCCACCAAGGGAGGCGGCGGCGCCTGGTCGTGGCGGCCACGGGGGGCGCTGCGCGGGCGCGATCCTGCCGTGGTTCGGCCGCGGGTGCATAGCGGGGGTCGTCGGCCGGCCGACGGTCGTAACGCGGATCGCCACGGCGGGCGTCATAAGCCGGGCCGTCAGTGGGATCTGGTCCGCTGCGGCTGCTACCGACGCGGCTGAAGCGCGGACCGGCGCCCGGATCATACCGGGGATCGTTGCGCGGATCCAATCGTGGATCGTAGGTCGGAGAGTTCTCGTCCATCCGAGGGTCGTAAGGGTCGAATGGCGGCTCTGGCGGATTAGTGGGCATGAGCGCGGAACGCCCAAGGGCCAAAACGGTCGCAATCTATCCGAGCAGTCGCTCGATATCGCTCGCGATGTCTTCCGGTTTGGTCTGAGGAGCGAAGCGCTTCACCGCCCGCCCGGAGCGATCGACCAGGAACTTGGTGAAGTTCCATTTGATGCCCTCACTCCCCAGCAAACCGGGCGCCGCGCTCCTGAGATGACGGAAAAGTGGCGCGGCAGCGGGACCGTTCACGTCGAGCTTGGCGAAGAGCGGAAAATCAACGTCGTAGGTCAGGCTGCAGAAGCTGGCGATCTCCTGCGCGTCGCCCGGTTCCTGCGCACCGAACTGGTTGCAGGGGAAGGCAAGCACGGAGAAGCCGCGGCTGGCGAAACAGTCCTGAAGGGCCTGCAATCCGGCGTACTGGGGCGTGAAGCCGCATTTCGAAGCGACGTTGACGATCAGCAGGACCTTGCCGGCGTGCGGCCGAAGCGTTGCCGAACCGCTCTCCGCCGTCGCCACGGGGATGTCGAACAGGTCGGTCACGCCAGCCGACCCTCGTGCAGCCGCACCACGCGGTCCATCCGGGCAGCCAGGCGCTCGTTGTGGGTGGCGACCAGGGCAGCACTGCCTTCCCCGCGCACCAGGTTGAGGAACTCGGCGAAGACGATGTCGGCGGTCGCCTCGTCGAGGTTGCCGGTGGGCTCGTCCGCGAGCACCATTGGCGGTCGATTGGCCAGCGCGCGAGCAACCGCAACGCGCTGCTGCTCACCGCCCGACAGCTTGGCCGGGCGATGGTCGAGCCGCTGCCCCAGGCGAAGGGTGGTGAGCAGCTCCGCCGCCCGCTGCCGGGCCGGCTCGGGCTCGGCACCGCGGATAAGCTGCGGCAGAAGGACGTTCTCCAACGCGGTGAAGTCCGGCAGCAGGTGATGGAACTGATAGACGAAGCCGAGCGCATCGCGGCGAAGCTCGGTTCGGCCGGCTTCCTCCAGTTCGCTGGCCTCCTTGCCAGCAATCCGGATCGAGCCCTGGAACCCGCCTTCCAGCAGGCCGACAGCCTGGAGCAACGTCGATTTGCCTGAGCCGGACGGTCCGAGCAGGGCTACGATCTCGCCCGGCTCGATCGCCAGTTCGACGCCGCGCAGCACCTCGATGGTGACGTCGCCCTGCGTGAAGGAGCGGCGCAGGTCGCGCGTGGCGAGGACCGGCTCACTCATAGCGGAGTACCTGGACGGGATCGGTGCTCGCCGCTTTCCACGCGGGGTAAAGCGTCGCCAAAAAGCTTAGCAGCAGCGCGAGAACAACGATGGCCACAACTTCCACGGGATCGGTCTTGCTTGGTAGTTCCGACAGGAAGCGGACGGACGGATCCCACAGGTTCTGCCCGGTGAGGAACTGAACACCGTTCACCACCGACTGGCGGAAGAACAGAAAGATCGCGCCGATGATCAGGCCCAGGGCGATGCCGAGCGAGCCGATGATGGTGCCGACCGTGACGAAGATCTTCATCATGCCGCGGCGGCTGGCGCCCATGGTGCGGAGGATGGCGATGTCGCGGGTCTTGGCGCGGACCAGCATGATCAGCGAGGACAGGATGTTGAACACGGCAACCAGGATGATCAGCGACAGGACTACGAACATCGCTACCCGCTCGACCTCCAAAGCTTCGAACAGCGCGGCGTTCATGCTGCGCCAGTCGACCACCGCACCCTTGCCGGCAACGATGTTCTGGAGCGCGGCGACCTGCGGCTGGATCTTGTCGGGGTTGGTCACCATGACCTCGATCATGCCGACCTGATCGCCCATCATCAGCAGGTTTTGCGCATCCTCCATCGGCATGATGATGAAGCTGTTGTCATAATCGTAGACGCCAACCTCGAAGGTCGCGGCGACGGTGTAGCTGGCAATCCTGGGCACGGTGCCGACCGGAGTTGCGCGTCCTTCCGGGCTGATCAGGCTGATTTCACCGCCCGGGTAGGCGCCCAGCTGCTCAGCCAGGCGCGTGCCGATCGCTACCCGGTTGCTGCCGGGAACAAGGGTGCGGATGTCGCCCGACTTGATGTTCGACGTGATGGTGCGGTTCGCCAGGAGATCCTGACGCCGCACGCCGCGCACCAGCACGCCTTCGACCCGGCCATTGGCGCTGGCCATCAGCGGCTGCGCGATCAGCGGCAGGGCGGAGTTGACCCCCGGCACCTTGCGAGCCTGGTCGGCGATCCGCTGCCAGTCGGTCAGTCGCCCTTCGTAGCCCTGGACGATGGCATGGCCGTTCAAGCCGACGATCTTGTCGAACAGCTCGGCGCGAAAGCCGTTCATGACGCTCATCACGATGATCAGCGCCGCCACCCCCAGCGCCACCGCGCCGAGGCTGATCGCCGCCACCAGGAATATGAACCCCTCACCCTTGCCGGGCAGGAGGTAACGTTTGGCAATCGTGCGTTCGTAGCGGTTAAGGATCATGCGCGTCTGGCGCCAAACTGCGTTGCCAATTCTTCAAGCATGCCGACCGCGCCATCCAGGCTCACGGACTGCTTCTCACCCGTGCGTCGGTGCTTCATCTCGATCTGGCCGGCCGCTAAGGAGCGCGGGCCGATGATGATCTGCCACGGGATACCCATGAGATCCATGGACGTGAGTTTGGCACCAGCTCGTTCGTCCCGATCGTCATACAAGACCACGTCGCCGATTGACCGCAGCCGGGAGTAAAGATCTTCGGCCGCCGCAACGCTTGCCGCATCGTCACCACGCATCGTGACGATGCCGAACAGCCATGGCGCAACGCTCTCGGGCCAGACGATGCCAGCATCGTCATGGCTCGCCTCGATGATCGCGCCGACCAGTCGCGAGACGCCAACGCCGTAGCTGCCCATGTGCGGAGTGATCATCTGGCCGTCGGGTCCGGGCACGCGGAAGTTCATCGCCGAACTGTATTTGGTACCGAAGTTGAAGATGTGGCCGACCTCGATGCCGCGACCGGTCCGCTGGCGCTCGCCCGGCACTTCGGCCCAGCGACCTTCATCGTGGGTCTCGTCAGTCGCGGCGTAGGTGCGGGCGATCTGGTCGAACAGCCCCTGCAGCCCGGCCGCGTCGCCGTACTGGAGGTCACCGCGGTTCCAGTCCATCGCCTCGTAGCCGGCGTCGTAGAACACTTCGCTTTCGCCGGTCGGCGCCAGCACGATGAACTCGTGGCTGAGGTCACCGCCGATCGGGCCCGACGCGGCCTTCATCGGCACGGCGCGAATTCCGAGGCGCTGGAACGTCCGGAGGTAAGCCAACAGCTGAGTGTAATAACTCTGCCGCGCACCGGCCTCGTCGAGGTCGAAGCTGTAAGCGTCCTTCATCAGGAACTCGCGGCCGCGCATTACGCCGAAGCGGGGACGGACCTCGTCCCGGAACTTCCACTGAATGTGGTACAGCGTGCGCGGCAGGTCGCGGTAGCTGTTGGCCTCATCCCGGAAGAGCGCGGTGATCATCTCCTCGTTGGTCGGGCCGTAGAGCATCTCGCGCTCGTGCCGGTCGCGGATGCGCAGCATTTCGGGCCCGTAGGCATCGTACCGGCCGCTTTCGCGCCACAGGTCGGCGGACTGCAGCGTCGGCATCAGCAGCTCGATCGCGCCTGCACGGTCCTGCTCCTCGCGCACGATCTGCTCGATTTTGCGCAGGACTTTGAGACCCAGCGGCAGCCAGGCGTAGATGCCGGCCGCCGTCTGGCGCACGAGGCCGGCGCGCAGCATCAGCTTGTGGCTGACGATCTGGGCGTCGGTGGGACTTTCCTTAAGAACAGGCAGAAATGCTTGGGAACAGCGCATGGGCCGGCGTCCTAGTCAGGCGGAGATGAACTGGCAATGTGAAGCGCGCTGTGGCGTGCCCGCCACATGCGCGGGCCATTTGTGGTAAATAGGCCCATTCCCGCGTGACAAGGCGCGTCACCGAGTGCACTCATATGCCTGCCAAGCGGGCGGATCGGCTTAACGCCGGACCACTCGGGAGGGCTGCCGGAACGGCACAGGGGCCGTTCGCGGGGCAGGCAACACTCCAAAGGGGGCTGACGAGCAATCGTCACGCGGGCGCCCGGGTCTCAGCCAGACCCGGGCGTTTGCATATCCCGCTCAGTCCTGGACTTCCGCGCGGACCTTTTCCAGCACCGCGCGGATACGGGCGGCGGCTTCCTCAAAGGTTTGGACATCCTCGCGGGCCCGGTTGGCGCGCGCGTCCTTGGCGCTTTCGACATAGCCTTCGAGGTCGGTTTCCAACGCGTCGGCCAGGATCTCCAGTTCGTCCTGGCTGAGGGCGAGGTTCACGGTCTTCATCTCCAAACTCCCTAGTCGATCGCGGCCATCAGCGTGGCATTGCCACCGGCCGCCGTGGTGTCGATGCAACTGACCCGTTCCGTGGCGAAGCGGGCCACATAATGCGGGCCCCCGGCCTTGGGTCCCGTCCCGCTCAGCCCTTCGCCGCCGAACGGTTGGCTTTCGACCACGGCCCCGATCTGGTTGCGGTTGACGTACAGGTTGCCCACCCGTGCGCGGCGTTCGACGTGATCGCGAACGGTGTCAATGCGGCTCTGCAGGCCGAGCGTAAGGCCGAAACCGGTGCGATTGATCTGGTCGATCACAGCGTCGAGTTCGCCCGAGCGGAAGCGGATGACGTGCAGGATCGGGCCGAAATGCTCGGTGTCGAGGGCGGCCAGGCTGCCGATCTCCGCCATCACAGGCGTGACGAAGCTGCCTCCCTCCGTGCCAGGCGGCAGGGGCAGTTCGCACAGGATCTTTCCGTGCGTTCGCAAGTGTTCGACATGGCGGTCGAGTGCGGCCTTGGCGTCGGCGTCGATCACCGGACCGACGTCGGTTTCGAGTTCCCCCGGATCCCCGATGCGCAGCGTCCGCATGGCGCCGGCGATCATGGTCAGCATGGTGTCGGCAACGTCGTCCTGCATGAATAGGACCCGCAGCGCCGAACAACGCTGGCCGGCCGACTGGAACGCCGAAGCGATGACGTCGCGCGTGACCTGCTCCGGCAGGGCGGAGCTGTCGACGATCATCGCGTTCTGGCCGCCGGTCTCGGCAATCAACGGCACGATAGCTCCATCGCGGTCGGCCAGCGTGCGGTTGATCGCCTTGGCGACGACGGTCGAGCCGGTGAAGGCGACGCCCGCAGTCAGCGGGTGGGCGACCAGCGCAGCGCCGACCTTGCCGTCGCCGACGGCGAGTTGGACGACGTCACCCGGCACGCCGGCGCGGTGGAACAGATCGATCGCGAGGGCTGTGACCAGCGGCGTCTGCTCGGCCGGCTTGGCGATCGCAGCATTGCCGGCGGCGAGCGCGGCGGCGACCGGACCGGTGAAGATCGCCAGCGGAAAGTTCCACGGCGAGATGCAGTTCCACACGCCGCGGCCGTGCAGGCGAAGCTCGTTGAGTTCGCCGGTCGGTCCGGGCAGTTGCTCCGGGTGGGTGAACAGCCGGCGACCTTCCGCGGCGTAGTAGCGCAGAAAGTCGACCGCTTCGCGTACTTCGAGGATGGCGTCGGGCAGGGTCTTACCCGCCTCGCGGATGCACAGCGAGTAGAAGTCCTCACGATGCTGCTCGAACAGGTCGGCCGTGCGGTCAAGCAGCCGGGCGCGCTCCTGGCCGCCGAGCGCGTCCCAAGCCGGCTGGGCGGCGGAAGCGCCCCGGAGCATGGCGTCGATCCGCTCCGGCGTGGTTTCAGTCGCCGCGCCCACGATCAAACGATTGTCGAACGGCGACCGGACGTCGCAGCGGGGGCCATCGCCCTCCCCTGCGGTCCAGCTTTTGCCTTCGAGCCGCCGGAGCCGACCGAGCAAGGGCTCGCGCACACCGGGATCACTGAGGTCACAGCCGGAGCTGTTGCGGCGATTGCTGCCGAACATCTCGCCGGGGTACGGGATCTTCGAGTTGCGGCGGGGCGCCAGCGCCTCCAGTTGCGCGACGGGATCGCGGATCAGCTCGTCAAGGCCCACCTGTTCGTCCGCAATACGATTCACAAAACTCGAGTTCGCGCCGTTTTCCAGCAACCGCCTGACGAGATAGGCGAGCAGTTCCTTGTGGCTGCCAACCGGCGCGTAGATGCGCACCGGGGTCTGCGGCTGGCCGAGGTCGGCCTCCAGTCTGGCAAGGCCTTCGTACAGCCCGTCGCCCATGCCATGGAGGCGCTGGAATTCGAACGGGGTGCTCCCCGCCAGCGCCTTGATCGCACCGATGCTGGTCGCATTGTGGGTGGCGAAGGCGGCGTAGATGCAGTCGGGCGCACCCAGCAACACCTTGGCGCAGGCAAGATAAGACACGTCGGTCGCCACCTTGCGGGTGAACACCGGATAGTCGTCATAGCCGCCGACCTGGGCCAGCTTGACCTCGCTGTCCCAATAGGCGCCCTTGACCAGGCGGATCATCAGCGTCCGGCCGTGCGCCCGGGCGAGATCGACGACCCATTCGGCAACCGGCACCGCGCGCTTGGCATAGGCCTGGAGCGCCATGCCCAGGCCGGTCCAGCCGCTTCTGAAGAAGCGGTCCTCCCGGACCAGCTCCTCCAGCACGTCCATCTGCAGTTCGAGCCGGTCGGCCTCTTCCGCGTCGATGGTCAGGTGGATGTCGGCCGCGCTGGCCAGGTCGCACAGCTCGCGCAGGATCGGCAGGATGTGCGCCTTGGCTTCGTCGCCGCGGAGGTGATCGTAGCGCGGGTGCAGCGCGGACAGCTTCACCGAAATGCCGGGCGACCCCACCACCCCGCCCTTGGCCTCGCGCGCGATCCGCCGCAGCGCGCCCCGGTAGGCCTCGGCGTAGCGCTCGGCGTCAGCCATGGTCCGCGCGGCTTCGCCGAGCATGTCGAAGCTGTGGCTGAGGCCGCGCTTGCGCTCGGGGCCCGCGCGGGACAGCGCCTCGTCGATGGTACGGCCATATACGAACTGACCGCCGAGGATCTTCATCGCCTGGCCGACTGCGGTGCGGATCACCGGCTCGCCCAGCCGCCCGACCGCGCGGCCCAGCGCCGCCTTCCAATTGCCCGAGCGGTCGTTGGCGCCGTCCAGCACCTTGCCGGTCAGCAGCAGCGAGAAAGTAGCGGCGTTAACGAACGGCGAGTGGCTTTCACCCAATTTTTCCGACCAGTCGGGGCCGGACAGCTTGTCGTGGATCAGCTCGTCGGCGGTGCGCGCGTCGGGAATGCGCAGCAGCGCTTCCGCCAGGCACATCAGCGCGACGCCCTCGTCCGAACCGAGGTCGTAGGCGTGGAGAAAGGCGTCGAGGCCGGCCGGCCGGGCGCCGCGCACGTGGCCGACCAGGGTACGAGCAATCGCCTTGGCCTCGGCGTCCTTGCTCGCCGGCAGGCGCGCGTGCGCCAGGCGGTCGGCAACGACCTGCTCCTCGTCGCGCCGGTAGTCCCGGCGGACGGCCGAGCGATCAACGGAGGCCCTCAGGCTGGTCTCGAAATTCATTGTCCCGCTTTCCTATCGCCGGCACCAATCAGCCGATTGCCTGCCGCCGTGCGGCCGACGGGCCTCAGTTGGTGCGAAACTAGGCGAGCTGGCCGTGGCAATGCTTGAACTTCTTGCCCGAGCCGCAGGGGCACGGCGCGTTGCGGCTGCCCGGCTCCGCCAGTGCGCCGTCCGGTAGCGGCGGCATGTCGGGCCGGGGGATGTTGGTCGCATCGTCCGGGTGTGGGCCGCCGATCAGGCCGCGCGCTGCGGCGTCCAGATCGAACGTGTCATCCTCGCCGGAGAACGGATCGAGATGCTGCGTCAGGAAGGCCGGCAGCTCGGGCAGCGGCGGCGGTTCGAGCTGCAGCTGGGCGTTACTGAGCATCTTGGTGACGTCCTCTCGGATGGCGACCAGCAGCCGCTCGAACAGCAGAAAGGCTTCCTGCTTATATTCGTCAATCGGCTTCTTTTGCGCGTAGCTGCGCAGGTGAATGACTTGCCGCAACGCGTCGAGGGTCGCCAGATGCTCCTTCCAGTGATGGTCGAGCGTCTGCAACAGAAAGCTCTTCTCGATGTTGCGCCAGTGATCCGGCTCGACCTCGGCGATCTTGGTGGCCATCGCCTCGTCGTACAGGGCCTGGAGCCGTTCAATGATGATCGGCTGCTCCACCTCGTCTTCCTTGAGCCAATCCTCGACCGGCGGCTGGAGGGCGAGCACCTCGTCGATGCCCTGCTTGAGGCCGGCGACGTCCCACTGTTCGGGATAGGTCCCTTCCGGGCAATAAATCATGACAAGGCCGCCGATGGTGTCAGCGCGGAACTCCTCGATCACGTCCGAAATGTGCTCGGAATCCATGATCTCGGCGCGCTGTTCGTAAATGACCTTGCGCTGTTCGTTCATCACATCGTCAAACTCGACGACCTGCTTGCGGATATCATAGTTGCGCGCCTCGACCTTCTTCTGCGCGGTTTCGATCGCCTTGCTGAGCCACGGGTGGCGGATCGCCTCGCCGTCCTCCAGCTCCTTGTTCATCAGCCGCGCAAAAGCGGTCTGCGGCCCGAAGATGCGCAACAGGTCGTCGTCGAGGCTGAGGTAGAAGCGGGAAAAGCCCGGGTCTCCCTGACGCCCCGAACGGCCGCGGAGCTGGTTGTCGATGCGGCGGCTTTCGTGCCGCTCGGTGCCCAGCACGAACAGGCCGCCTGCCTCCCGCACCTTTTCACGCTCGGCCAGAACCTCCTCGCGGATGCGGGCTTCAGCAGTTTCGCGCTCGGGGCCGGCGGCCATGTCCTTGAGCTCGTCCTCGAACCGAAAGTCGATGTTGCCGCCCAGCTGGATGTCGGTACCACGACCGGCCATGTTGGTGGCGATGGTCACGGCGCCCAGCCGGCCAGCCTGCGCCACGATGTGCGCTTCGCGTTCGTGGAAACGGGCGTTCAGGACCGAGTGCGTGATGCCCTCGGCGGTCAGGTACTCGCTGAGGAGCTCCGACTTCTCGATCGATACGGTGCCGACCAGGACCGGCTGGCCGATTTCCTGCCGTCCCTTGATCTCCTTGGCGATGGCGGCGAACTTGTCCCCGATGTTCTTGTAAAATTCGTCCTCGTCGTCCTGGCGCAAGACGGCGACATGGGTCGGGATCGACACTACGTTCATCTTGTAGATGTCGAAGAACTCGGGCGCTTCGGTCAGCGCGGTGCCGGTCATGCCCGACAGCTTGGGATACATGCGGAAGTAGTTCTGGAAGGTAATGGAGGCGAGCGTCTGGTTCTCAGGCTCGATCGCCACGCCTTCCTTGGCCTCCACTGCTTGGTGCAGACCGTCCGACCAGCGCCGACCGTCCATCATCCGGCCGGTGAACTCGTCGATGATGACGACCTTGCCGTCCTTGACGATGTAATCGATGTCCTTGCGGAACATCGTGTTGGCCTTGAGCGCCTGGTTGAGGTGGTGAACTACCTGGGTGTTGGCGACGTCGTAGAGGTTGGCGCCTTCGATCAGGCCCGCTTCCTCCAGCATCCGCTCCGCCTTTTCCGTGCCGTCCTCGGTGAGGACCACGGTCTTGAGCTTCTCATCCTTTTCGAAGTCCTTGTCGCCGAAGGTGCGGACGATCTTGTCGACAGCGATGTAGAGGTCGGACTTGTCGTCGGTCGGGCCCGAGATGATCAGGGGAGTACGCGCTTCGTCGATCAGGATTGAGTCCACCTCGTCGACGATCGCGAAGCCGAACGGCCGCTGCACCATCTGCTCGCGCGTGTACTTCATGTTGTCGCGCAGATAGTCGAAGCCTAGCTCGTTGTTGGTCGCGTAGGTGATGTCGCTCTCGTACGCGGCCCGGCGCTCTTCCTCGCCCAGGTTAGGAACCACAACCCCGACTGTCAGGCCAAGGAAGCCGTGAACCCGGCCCATCCACTCGGAATCCCGACGAGCGAGATAGTCGTTGACGGTGACGACGTGCACGCCCTTCCCCGGCAGTGCGTTGAGGTAGGCAGCCAGCGTCGAGACGAGCGTCTTGCCTTCGCCCGTGCGCATCTCGGCGATTTCGCCGCGATGAAGGGCAATGCCGCCGATCATCTGCACGTCATAGTGGCGCTGTCCAAGCGTCCGCTTGGCCGCCTCGCGCACGGTGGCGAACGCTTCGGGAAGAAGGTCGTCGAGCGTGGCGCCATTCTCCAGCCGCTGGCGGAAGACCATCGTCTGGTTACGCAATTCCTCGTCCGTCAGTGCGGAAACGGTCGGTTCGAACGCGTTGATCGTGTCCACGATGCGGCGGAGCTTCGCAACGTAACGGTCGTTGCTGGACCCGAAGATCGACTTGGCCACGTTGGCGAGCATGGAAGTTCCTTATGGGCGCGAGGACATGCGAAAAGGCGCTCGCGCGCGAGCGTTCAAGAGTACCAAGCGATGTAGGGTTGGCTTGATTACCAGTCAATTGAGCGCAGCTGAATGCTAGGCTCCGAGCGAACCTTCCAGCCAGCTCTGGATCTGGCTGCGCGGTGCCGCGCCAACCTTTTGCGCGACCGGCTGACCGTCCTTGAACAGCAGCATGGCCGGGATCCCGCGCACGCCATAGCGGCCGGGCGTCTCCGGGTTCTCGTCGATGTTCAGCTTGACGATGCTGACCTGCTCACCATGAGTGTTGCTGATCTCCTCCAGCGCCGGGGCGATCATCCTGCACGGGCCGCACCATTCCGCCCAGAAGTCCACCAGCACCGGCTTGTCAGCGCCCAGCACATCGGTGGCGAAGCTGTCGTCGGTGACGCTCTTGGTAGGCATGGTCATGGTTCCTCAATGTATCAGCTCAACCCCGCATATGGGGGCGGCAGGCGGGCTGCTCAACCGGGCAATGCAATGAGGCGCGGCCCCGCCGTGTACAGCAGTGCCGTTGCGATCCGTCGCCCCGGAAAGATGACCTGGAGCGCCTGGGCGTATGCCGCCATCTGCAGGCGATGGGCGGCCGGCACGTCCTCCGCAGCAGCGGGCACTTGGCGACCGGTCTTGAAATCGATCACGCGCACTTGGTCGTCGTCGACGAGCAGGCGGTCAACGGTGCCGGCGACCACTCGGCCGTCCGGCAGGGTGGCGGCGATCGGGGCCTCGGCGAGCGAACCCGGGGCGAACACGTCCGCGAAGTCGGCGTGGCCGATAATGCCGCAAACAGACTCGACCAGCTCGTTGGCCAAGCGCGGGTCGTCCACTCCGGCCGACTGTTGGAGCCAGTTCAGCGCGGCCTCGTGCCGCTGGTCGGGCGCAACGCCGGGCAGACGCTCGAACAGCGCATGAAGCAGAACGCCGCGGCGAGCGGCGGCGCGCAGCTCTGGCGACGGCGGCGGGGCAGCCTCGCGGTCCTCGACCAGCTGAGAGGGAGCAAGCGGTCGCGGCGGACGAGCTTCGGCGGGGGCCTGGCGGCTCAGCCACTCGGGCAAGGCGGACGGTGGCGGCGGCGCGCGGCGCGGCTTGGGCTTGCCCGGCATCGCGACAACGTCGCCGCGGTAACGCAGCACGCTGCCCTCCTGCGCGGCGCCGAGCCGCTCCAGCCCGGCCCGCACCCGCGCATGCCAGCTGTTGTCGGACAGCGCGCCGCGGCCCGGCGCCAGCCCGGCGACCACCAGCCGCTCGGCCGCACGGGTCAGGGCCACGTAGAGCAGCCGCCAATGCTCCTCCAGGTCGCGCCGCTTCTGCTCGGCGATGATCGTCGCGTAAGGCTCGCCAAGCTCCTCCTTGCGCGGCCGGATAACCGGGGCCCGGCCAGCCTCGCCGAAGTCGAGCGCGATGGGACCATTACGCTCGCCGAGCTTGGCCGGATCAACGGTAGCATCGGCCAGAATGACGACGGGCGCCTCCAGCCCCTTGGCGCCGTGAACGGTCATCACCCGCACCGCGTTGGCGGGGGCGGAGGGATCACGCTTGATCTCCACGTCGCCGCTTCCGAACCAGGCCAGGAAGCGGTCCAGCGAGGGCGTCTCCACCCGCTCGAACTCCAGCGCGGCCGCGACCAGTTCGTCGATCGGATCGCGCGCCGCCGGGCCAAGCCGCCCAAGCAGGCGTCGGCGCCCTTGCAGCGGTCCGGACAGGAGGTTCTCCAGATAACGCACCGGCGTGACGAAGTCGGCCTGGCGCAGAATCTCGAGCAGGGCCGCGTGAGTGTCGGCGAACAGGCCACCTTCGCTCGACCGTCGCTTCAGTTCTTCCCACAGCGCCCGGTTGCGATTGAACGCGAGCCTGTAAAGGTCGTCCTGGCTCCAGCCGAACAACGGCGAGACCAGCAGGCCGGCCAGGTTGAGATCGTCGAGCGGCTGCACCGCGAACGCCACCGCCGCCATCAGGTCCTTGACCGCCAGCGGCGACGACAGGTGCAGCCGGTCGATGCCCGCCACCGGCACGCCTTCCTTGAACAAGCGAGCGACAATCAGCGACGCCAGCTCGCCACGGCTGCGCACCAGGATCAGCACGTCGCCGGGTGTGATCGCCTTACCCGTGGTGGAGAGCATGGACGCGTCAGCGATCCAGCCCTTGACGGTACGCGCCAGCTCGCCCGCATGGAGCCGCGCGGGCTCGGGCAGCCAGCCCTCCTCCCCGGCCTCCCCTTCGTCACCACCCTCGTCAGCAGCGAACGGTGTCCACAGCTCCACCACCCCCGGCCGAGCGGCCGCGTTGGCCCGATGCGGATTGGGCTGCTCGGGCAGGCCCATCTCGGCCGCGCCGACCTCCTCGATTACCGCGTCCACGACATCGAGCACCGCCTGCGCCGACCGGAAGCTGCGATCGATTGACAGGTCGCGCCAGGCGCGAACGGGCGTGTCGCTGTCGTTGGCGGCGTCGCGCAGCCTTTCGGCCTGCTGCCGGAAGCGCTCGCGAGCGGCATCGAATTCGCGCGGGTCGGTGCCCTGAAAACCGTAGATCGCCTGTTTGAAGTCGCCAACCATGAACAACGTACGGTGGTGCCGGCTGGCGCCCTCACCGGCGAAGAACTCCTGGGTGAGCGCGGCGACAATGCTCCATTGCGCGGCATTGGTGTCTTGCGCCTCGTCGACCAGGATATGGTCGGTTCGCCGGTCGAGCTTGTACCGAACCCATTCGCCCATGCCCGGCGTCGCCAGCAGGTCACGGGTCCAGCGGATCAGGTCGTCGAAGTCCGCGACCCCGGCGGCTCGCTTGGCGCGGACGTAGGCGTCTGCGAAAGCGGCGCCGGCGCGCAAGCCCGCCGCCTGCACGGCGACCAGCTCGCTTTGGCGAAGCAAGGTGACGAGCCGTTCGACCTCGTCGGCCAGCTGTTCGCAATGGTCCTCGGCGCCCGGCAAGTGCTTGGTAACTCCGGCCGGCACCTTGCGCCGCCCGGTCTTGGTGAACAGCACCTCGATCAGCGTGCCCAGCTGCTCGCACCGCTGGTCGGCCGACAGCTCCAGCCAATTGTCGATCCGCGCCGCCGTCGGCAGGCCGGTCGCGGCCGTGCCCCAGGAGCGGTAGCCCTCGGCCACGGCCCGCAGCACCTCGCAATCGAAGCTGTTGTCGTGGCAGGCAGCGGCCACCGCCATACGGACATCGCCTTCGGGCAGTCCGAGTTGGCTGCGCAAGGCGTTCTCGACATAGTCGGGAAAGGCGAACGACCGCATGGCCTCCGGCGCGCGCGCGCATGACAGGAGGTAGCGTTCCGCCTCGCGCTCGCCCAGCCGGCGGCTGAGCGCCTGGATGTCGCCGATCAGCCCGGGGTAGCCGCCCCTCCCCGCTTCGGCGTCCGCCACCAGCCCGGCAAGCGTGCGGCGGGCGAGCTGCTGTTCCTCGCGGCCTTCGACCGGCCGGAAGCCGGGCGTGATCCCCGCTTCGGCCGGAAAGGCGGCAAGCAGCGTCTGGGCGAAGCTGTGGATAGTCTGAATGCGCAGGCCGCCGGGCGCGTCCAGCACTTCGGCGAACAGGCGGCGGGCCTGTTCCACCCGAGCATCGTCGTTAGGCGCGCCGATCGCGAACAGCTCCTTGCGCAGTTCCGCATCCTTCATCCGCACCCAGCGGGCGAGCCGCTCGCCGATGCGGTTGGCCATCTCGGCCGCGCCGGCCTTGGTGAAGGTCAGGCACAGGATGTGCTCGGGTGCAGCGCCGCCGAGCAGCAGCCGCAGCACGCGCGCGGTAAGCACCTGCGTCTTGCCGGTCCCGGCGCTGGCCGACAAGGAGGCGTGAATGGCAGGGTCGGCGGCCCGCGCCTGGTCGTCGCGGAGCTGGTGAAGCGGCTTCAAGCGGGTGGCCATGGCGGCAAGCATAGCGCTTCCCTCCGCCCGCGCCATGCGCTTAAGAGGGCGGAAACCGATCAGGGAAGCGATCATGACCGAGCAGCCGAAGACCGACAAGCCGTCCGGCGAGAACCGCCAGCTCAAGACTGGAGTGGCAATTGGAATCGGCTCGGCGGCGATCGTCGCAGCGTTGCTCTACAGCCGCACGGGCAAGCCCAAGAAGAAGTGACGCACGGCTAGTCCCGCCCGTACCACTCCTCCAACCGCATCACCTGGTCATAGTCGCCGTAAGGCGCGTAGGCCGGGTGAAGCTTGGCCGTAAACGGCTCGTCGCCGGTCAGCCAACGCGCAGTTGCCGCCGCAAAGGCGTCCGCAGCCGCAGCCAGGAATGCGTCGGGTTGACCCCCATCGGCCGCGTCGACGAAGCCGGGCGTCTTGCGACCGGACTTCTTGGCGAGCGACCAATATTCATGGGCGCGCGGCTGATTACTGACCTCCGGGAAGCCGCCGGCCCGGGCAATCACTCCCAGCAGGCCAAGCTGAAGCGCGAAGCCTTCGGCCACCGCCTTCCTGGAGGGTGGCTGGCCGGTCTTGTAGTCGAGAATTGCCATGCCGCCGTCCGGCAAGCGGTCGATGCGGTCGGCCTTGCCCTTGAGCAGCACGGGGCCGAGCTGGGCCTGGCCCTCGATTTCGGCCTTGAGCGGGCGGCGGCCGTCCGCCTGATTGGCGGCTTCCTGGTTCGCGATCCATTCAATCGCTTCATTCAGGCGCGGACCCCACAGCGCGCGGAGCATGGGGTGGATCTCGTCCTGCTCCAGCAATGCTCGGGTTCGGTCCAACAGGCGCGCCGGGTCGCAGTCGTCCTGCTGCAACCATTGCTGCAGAACGTCGTGCACGGCACTGCCCTTCCAGGCGGCGGTGACATCCGCGTCGACTGGGTCCAGGGACCTCAGCTTGAGCATGGTCTTGGCGTAGAAGGCGAACGGATCGGCGTTGAGCCGGTCGACGTCCGTGACAAAGATCTGGCGCGGCCGGTCCTCAATTGGTGGAGACGGTGCGGGCCGGTCGGCCGGATGCGGCTCGCCGGCATCGTCGATCAGCGCCGCCAGACGCTCCAGCCGTCCGTCGCGGGCCAGCCCGCCGGTCATCGCCTGCAGGCGCAGCAGCAGGCGGGAAGCAACGGTCGGCGAGCGGCCGTCGCGCCGAGCGCGGGTGATCAGCACTTCGGGAGCGCCAAGGAAGCCGGCGAAGTCGTGCGCGGCCAAGCCGATCCGGAACTCAAGCCCGGCAAGCCCAAGCGCGCGGCGGATGGCGGGGGCGAGCCACGGGTCGGGTTGCGGCAGCGCGGGCCAGCTGCCCTCGTTGAGGCCGCCGAGGATCATCAGGTCGGCCTGCATCAGCCGGGCTTCGAGCAGGCCGAGGATGAAGATCCGCGGGTGCCCGCCGTAGGGTGGACGCACGGCCTGAGCATCGAGCAACTGGCGGATCAGCGGCACGGCGTCATCGGCCCGCACCTCCACGGCGGCGGCGGCTTCCGATTCCTCCAGGCTCGCCAGCAGTTCAGCGGCGGCGCGTCCGTCCGGACCGCTCCAGGCGGCGGTCCCGGCGATGCCCGTTGCCAATTCGCGCAGGTCGGCGGCGAGGCGTCGAAGAGAAATCGGCTGGGCGAGCACCGCACCGACGCGCTCTAGGCACGGGCGGATCGCGGCCCACGCCTGCCCGCACCCCTTGGTCCGCCGCTCGCGATCCTTTTCGACGCACAGCGCGTCGAGACCGGCCACCCCTTCCGGCGGGCGCGGTCCGCGTAGCGCCAGGTCGAGCAACCGCGCAGCGTCGAGCCACGCCTGGCGATCGTTGTCGACACCAGCCAGCGGGTGCTTGACCAGGGCGAGCGTCGGCACTGGCGCCAGTCGCTCGGCGGCTGCCGCAACGATGCCGAGCAGCAAGGTCCCGGCGGCCGTCTGGCTGAGCGGCCTGCCGGCGCTGTCGTCCGCCGCGATCCCCCAGCGGGCGAGCAGGGCCGAGACGCGCGACGCCAGCGCCCGGTCGGGCGTCACCAGAGCCGCCGTCTGCCCCGGCGTTTCCAAGGCTTCGCGCAGGGCGATGGCGATAACCTGGGCTTCGCTTGCCGGGTCGGGGAGTTCGGCGAGGCGGACCCCGGTCATCCGCCGATCGCGCGGTGGAAGCACCGCCCAGCGGTGGGTGAAGCGGGCGCTCTTCAACGAATTGGCGATCGCCCGGCCGCGTACCGCCGGCGAGGCCGCCCGGCCGCCCCGCCGCCACGGCCGGACCTCTTCCCGGTGGACGCCCATGCGATCGAGCAGGCGCTTGAGATGGAATTGCGGATGCGTCTCGTCCGCCCGCCCGTTGTCCGGATCGGGGCCGAGCCATTCCCACTCCTCCGGCGGCATGTTTCGATCGTTAAAAAGGGCGGGCAGGACCACTGCTCCGCCAGGCATGCGCGCAACCGTTCGTTGCAACGCGACGACGGCCGGGGCGCTGGTGGTGATGCCAGCGGCAGTCGTGAATCCCTCGGGCGGCCGCTCCGCCCAGCGGCGCGCGGTCGCGCGGAGCAGGCGGTTGCGCCGCTCGGCCAGGTCGATCTGGCCCAGGCCCGCCAACTCGCGCGGCCAAGCGTCGAGTAGCGCGCGCAGTTGCTGCAGCGAATGCTGCCAATGCAGCGCAAGCTCCTCCGGCACGGCCTCGGCCAGCCGTTCGGGCGCGACTTCCTCTACCAAGAGCGCGTCGCGGGTCCGGGCGAGGTCGGCTGCCAGCCGGAAGCTTTCCGCCGCGCTGACCTCCGGCCCTCGCTGCTCGCGCACCAACCGTGCCAATACCACCAGCCGGGTCAGCGGATCGACCGCCGGCGGCACCGGTGCGGCATCGGCTGGTTCAAATGCGCCGCCGAGCCGCTCGTCGAGTTCGGGATCGCCGACCGCGATCAGCCGCGGAAGCAACAGCCCGCCGCCGCTTGCCCGGACGAATGCCTCCGTTACGGCCCGGACCGCGCGATTGTTGGGTAGCAGGATGCGGCCGCGCGCCAGGCCCAGCGGATCGCGGGCGTGCTCGGCGATCAGCCCCGCCGCCAGCGCGTCGGCGAAGCTGCGGTGCGTGCCAATGGTGAAGACGGCCGGCCGGCTCGCCTCAGCCAAGGCTCAGCGCCTGTTCCGTCGCCTTGATCGCACCCGGTGTGCCCACGTCGAACCACAGTCCCTGGTGGACGACGCCGAAGCAGCGCCCGTCCGCGATCGCTCGGTCCCACAGGAGGTTGGTCGAGAACACCCCGTCGGGCGTGTCGTCCAGCATGCGCTTGGATAGCATCTGGATGCCGGTATAGACGAACGGAGCGACCTTGGCCGCCGTGCGCCGCTTCAGCCGTCCGGCTGCGTCCATGTGGAAATCGCCCATTCCGCCGTGATTTCCGGCTCGCGCCTGCGGGACCAGAAGCAGCAGCGCGTCCATCTTCGAATCGTCCCAGTGCGATGCGAGCAGCTTCAACGTGTCGGCCGGACCATCCACCCAGAAGTTGTCGCTGTTGACCGCCAGAAACGGGTCGCAGTCGATCAGCGGCAGCGCCTTCTTGAGCCCACCGCCCGTTTCCAGCAGCAATTGGCGCTCATCGGAAATGACCACCTCCAGATCCTTGGCGTGTGCCTTGAGGTGCGCTTCAAGCGAATCTGCGAGATAATGGACGTTGACGACCAGCCGCTCCACTCCGGCCGTGCGCAGCCGATCGAGTACGTGGTCGAGCATGGCCTTGCCGGCGACCTCCACCAGCGGCTTGGGCCGGGTAGCGGTCAGCGGACGCATGCGCTTGCCTAGGCCGGCGGCCATGACCATCGCCGTGCGCGGCATGGCGGCATCGATCTCGGGCCGGAGCTTAAGGGCGCGCTTGACGGTAGCGGCTGTCACGCCAGTTCCTCCAGCCACGGCGCAACCCGCGCTTCGGCTGGCACATTCGCGTCGAACCAGTCCCGCACCGGCGTCAGCCACGGCTGCACGAGGTCTCGTTCCAGCAGGCCCCACATACGCGGCTGGAAGCGGCGGTAGCCCGGCTTGCCGTCCCGCTGCCAAAGCCGGGTGAAGACCCCCAGGATCCGGGTGTTGCGCTGCGCAGCCAAGCACCAATAGCCTCGCTCGAACTCGGCCGGAACTCCGGCCGCGCCGACATAGCGGGTAATCATCTCGCGTTCGATCTCGAACGACACGTCCCGCCTCGCGTCCTCGAGTACGGAGCAGAGGTCGTAGGCGGGATGGCCGGCGAGCGCATCCTGGAAGTCGAGCAGTCCAAGAGTTGTGACCCCTTCCCGACCCCCAACCAGCATGATGTTCTCGGCATGGTAGTCGCGCAGCACGGTGACCGGGCCGAGGCCGTCCTGGCCGACCGGGCCAAGTACCTCCTGCCACGCTGCCCGATAGCTCTCGCGATCCACGGTGAGACCGACTGCCGGACAATACCATTCAGTGAACAGGTCCAGCTCGGCAAGCCACTCCTTGAGCCCGTGCGGCGGAAGGCCGGTCATTGGCCGTTGGCGGTGCAGGTGCACCAGCACGTCGGTCGCCAATCCGTAGAGTTCGCGCTCACGGTGCGGCTCATTGTCCAGCCGCTCGCGCAGCCGGTCGGACCCGAGATCGCCCAGCAGCAGAAGCCCGCGATCAAGGTCACGGGCGAGGATTTCAGGCGCGGACAGGCCGACGCCGCACAGCCACTCGGCGACGGTGATAAACGGGCGCGGGTCCTCGTGCGGCGGCGGCGCGTCCATCAGCACCGCCCGGCGGCCCTCGTGGTGGACCCGGAAATAACGGCGGAAGCTCGCATCGCCCGCCAAGGGCACAACTGCGGCGCCTGCCCAACCGGCCGATCGAAGAAAGTCGTCCGCGTACGGCGGCGGGATCATGCTGGCGGCCATCGCCCTTCCCATGCCGCCGGCACCTCCCAAGTCAAGCGACGCTGCCCCTCCGCGGCGAAGTCTAGCAACAGCCGGAGCGCCTGTGGCCAAGCTGCCGCACCCGCCTTCGCGGGCCATTCGACGATCAGCGCGCCACGGTCGAGCGCCTCGTCCAGGCCGAGTTCCTGCAGTTCCGACGGGTCCTCGAGCCGATACAGATCGCAATGCCAGATGGGGACCGGCAAGTCGTCGTATGGCTGGACAATGGCGAAGGTCGGGCTGGGCACGTCGCCCCCATGTCCAACCGCGTGAAGAACCGCCCGCGACAAAGCGGTCTTGCCAACGCCAAGCGGACCTTCCAGCGTGACAACATCACCAACCCGTAGCAAGGACGCCAGCTGGTGCCCGAGCGCCTGGGTCTCTTTTTCGTCGGCAAGGATCATGGCCGGCGCGGCAAGACAATGGTGACAGTGGTGCCCGCTCCCTTGCGCGACTGCAGATCAACCGTGCCGCCATGCGCCTCGACGAACTGTCGCGTGAGCGGAAGCCCAAGCCCAAGCGCCGCCTCACCCCGGCCTCCGCCGATCCGGGCGAAACGTTCGAAAACACGCCGCTGATCCTCGGCGTCGATGCCCTGTCCGGTGTCGCTGATCTTGATCATCACTCCTTCATTGTCGCCGCTGGCGTCCAGCGCGACACTGCCATTGTCGGTGTAGGCGATCGCATTGCGCAGTACGTGCTCAATGCTTTCCCGCAACCGGCGCGCATCGCCGATGACCACGCCAGTGGACGGGTCGATGGTCGGTATCAGCTGAAGCCCCTTTTCGCGTGCTCCCTCATCCATCCGCTCGACAATATTGCGGACTAGGCCGGCAAGGTCGATCCGCTCGTGCTCAATGGTCACCTTGCGCTGCTCACCCTGGGTGAGGTCCAGCACGTCGTCGATCAATCTGGACAAGCGCGCCACGGATTCCAGGATCGCGCCGACGTAATCTGCTGCTGCTGGGACGAGCTTGCCGGCGTAGCCGCCTGCCAGCATCTGAGCGAATCCACCGATTGAGGTCAGAGGCGTGCGCAGTTCGTAGCTCATGTTGGCCACGAAGTCGGTTCGCACCCGGTCGGCTTCTTCCAGCGCAGTGGTGCGCTCCCGCAGCGCGAATTGGATCCGCGTGGAATCGGTCACGTCGATCATGGTGAACAGCGCGTTCCCGTCGGGTAATGGCACGGACGCGAACTCGAAGTGGCTGCCGTCAACCATGGACAGGCGGCCGCTGCCCTGCCGTCGTTCATTGGTGGCCGCCCGAACCAGTTCGCGCAGCTGCGCGGCGGCGGTCGGATTGACCAGGCGCTGGGCCATGGCAGGGACCAGCTCGTCCACCCGCGGGTGTTCGCCAAGCCAGCTTTCGTCCAAATCCCAAAAGCTGCAGAATCGGCGGTTCCACAGGTAAAGGCGGCCGTCGGCGGCGAACACACCAATGCCCTCGAACAGATTGTCGAAGGTAGCGGTGCGGACGCGCAGCAGCGTGTCGCGAGCGCTGGCGAGGCGTACCTGCTCCGTCCGATCCTCGAAGAACAGGCGAAGGCCGCCATCGGGCAGCGGCTGACCAACGACCCGCAGATGGTCACCGTTGGCCAGTATCCACTCTTCCTCGAGCGCCTCCTCCGGCGAGGTGAACCAGCCGCGCCGCTCGGCCTTCCACTGCGGAAAGTCGCGGGTTTCCGGCAAGCGGCCATGCTCTCGCATGCGCTCCAGAACGCGGTCGAACTCCGGCTTCTCGCTCAGCCAGTCCGGATCAAGTTGTGCCATGATCGCGAACGGGCGATTGAAGAAGCTCAACGAACGGTCCGGATCGAATTGGGCGGCGCCGGCCGTCATTCTGTCGGCCAGCTCCCGCTGACCCTCGATGTACCGGCTCAGTTCAAAGCGGGCGTCCTCCAGCTCCTGGATGTCGATGGCAAAGCCGGCCACCGCGCCGCCTCCCAACGGCACATCGACCAGCCGCAGCATCCGCCGCTCACCGCCGATAGTCGCCGGCTGGTTGCGCGACAATGGGCGGTTCTCGGCAAGGGCGCGCTGAGCGGCCGCCTTTGCTCCGTTGCTGCTGCCCGGGGCGTCGATCAGCTCGATGCCATTCTTGATAACGACCGCTGCCGAGGGAGCTTCGACCGCCGTCACAAAGGCGCTGTTGACCAGGCCCAACTGCAAATCCGGGCCGCGGTACCACATCGGGAAGGGAGCGGCCTCAATCAGGTGCGTCAGCGCGTCCAGGGCCGAGCCGGTATCCTCAAGGCGCTGAGCTAGTTCGACCTTCTCCTGCTCGGCCTCACTAGTATCGAAGAACCACAGCAGCATGGCGCCGGGCTCGCAAGGCATGGGAGCAGGTCCTCCCCGTACTTCAAGCACCCGGTTCGATCCGGCAATCCGAACGGAGCGGGTGACCGAGGCGCCAGTCAGCGCGGCCGACTCAAGCTCGTTGACCAAGCTGGCAAGGTCGCCGGACTCCAGGCCGCGCTCGCCGTCGGCGAGTTCTTCTATCCGGGTTGGTTCGCCTGTGAGTCCGATCTTGCGAAGTAGCGCTTCGTCGGCCTCGATTTTCCTATCCCGGGCAAGCAGCAGTGGGCGGGCTGGTGCTGCAGCGAGCAACGCCGCAGCCGTCTGAGCGGTGTCGAGCACGACCTGCGCCCGTCGGATTCGGCGGCTCGCGGCGAACGACAAACTAATAGCAACTAGCAGCCACAGAGTAGCAAACGCCAAGGCGATGACAGCGACTTCAGATTTTATTTCCGTCACTCACCCGCCCACTCCAGTTGAGATGAGCATAGAACGGCAAGCCAGCTTAGCAATAGTGCGGAACATTAGCAGACGAGCGTTCTCACGACAATCTTGCAGCAGATCAGAAACGGGAAGGAGAAGGGCTTCGGTCTCCCAAAGCCCTTCTTCTTTCTACATGCAGTCAGCGACTCTAAAGCTTCACGTTCACATTCGCGAAGAAGGTCCGGCCCTGGAAGTCATAACCTGAATAAAGCGGGGCGTTGCCGATCACAGTGTAGCTGGGGCTACCGGCTGTAATACGCGGAGGATCACGGTCGAACAGGTTACGAACGCCCACGGTGAACTGGTAACGCTTTGCCACGTCGAACTGAACGGAAGCAGAGTGTAAAAAGTAGTTCTTGGTTTCGAGATAGTAATTGTCCCGGAAGAACTGCTCGTCGTCCGCGACGATTTCACCAGTGGTCTCATCGAATGCTTCGTATTCGTAGCTCTTGTTACGATCACCGTCGATCCAGTCCAGACCATAACGGAAGGTAACACCCTTGATCGCGTAAGTTGCATCGAAGTTTCCAACCCAATCCGGCGCAGTGATCACACCGTTGGCATCCTGGGTGAAGTCCTCCGGGAAAAGCCGGCTCGACTGTTCCGTATACTTCGTCACATTCGCGTTGAGAACAAACCGGCCGCCGAACAGGTTCTGCGCATAACGCCCGTTAAATTCGTAACCTTTCACGACGTCCTCGGAAAGATTAACGAAACTGCTGGTCACCGTCAGCGCATTGTTTCCATCGCGCTGAACGAAGCGGCAAAGCCCGCCGGTCGGATCGAAGTTAGATGCCTCGTAGCAACGCGAGAGGATGGTCTCACCAGCAAGGTCCGACACTCCATTGTCGACCTTAATGCTGAAGTAATCGAGCGCGAGTGAAAGCGAGCCCCAAGCCGATGGCAGCGGCGGACGGACAATGGCGCCGACCGACCAGTTCTTCGAAGTCTCGGCCTCCAGTCCAGCGTCGGCCCCGCCAACCCGGAACACGGTGATGCCATTCAGCTGCGTGAAGCCTGCCGGTAAGCCGATCGACGCGCAGTTCGCAGCGACAATCTGCTGCGTGCCGGTCTGCTCGTCGGAAGGCGGCAAATCGCTGCATGGATCCGACTCTTGACCAAGGAAGCCGCTAGTAGCCCCCAGGAACTGTTCGGACAGTGCCGGAGCGCGGTAGGACGTACCGTAGCTACCGCGGAAACCAAAGCCACGGATTGGCTCCCACTCTCCGGCAAGCTTGTAAGTCGTGTCGCTGCCATAAGATTTATAATCGGTGTAGCGCAGCGAGCCGGTGAAGTTCAGGCGATAGAAAAAAGGCCGATCCTGCAACAAGGGCAGGAAGAGTTCGCCATAGACTTCCTTGACGCTGTCCGATCCGACGGTCGGCGTACCCGCAGTTAGGCCTTGTAGATTGCCGTTCACGGAGTTCTGGTCCGGCTGATCGTTGATCCGCTGCTTCCGATACTCCGCGCCAAGGGCAAGCTGAGCATTGCCGCCGGGAAGTCTGAACAACGGGCCATCCACGCCAAACGCCAGCGTGGTTTCGCGAAACTTGGTGTTACCGATGGTGTTGTCGACAATGTAATCACGATATGCTGGCGAAAGGTTGCCGCTGACAACCGCTCCCGAAAGTGCCGGAGCCGCCACGCAGTTTGCAAGTACCGCCTGGGCGGCGCAGCTGAAGGTACCATCGCCATTAGCAACGACATCCAGAGACGAGGCCAAGCGATCCGTCAGGAAGGATTCAATTTCGTACCGGCCGTCGTTCCACGACTTGCCGACATAGAGATCGTAACGCCAATTCGACATGGGGAGATCGCCCCGGATCCCACCGGAAGCGCGGACATAATCAACTGTCTGGCTGGAGTCAGTCAGACCATACCCAATGAATGCACGAGCTGCGACCGGTCGCCCGCCCGACGTCTCGGAACTCGTGGCGAAAAGACCGTCACGAAGTTCCGTGGGAAGCAGGGGACTGCCTTGAAGGTAATCAAGCGACAACTGGCGATAAAGCGGCGATGCCGACTTACGGCGAGTAGCCAGCAGTTCGCCATAGACTTCAGCATTACCCAATGCGTTTAGGTCATAAGTGGCGGCGAGATACCCGGTGTAAATTTTCGCTTCCGTAATCAATGGCTCTTCTTGCGACTGCGGATCGAACGTGTCCCGATCGTAGAAACCAACGCCGAGGAAGCCGGGGAACGGACCAGTAGTGACACCAGACGCAGGAACGAAACGATTGAACGTGCCGGCTAAGCCGCTGGTCCGGCCGATTCCGGCGCGCGCCGGAACGCCGAGAGTGTTGATAGTTACGCCACCGTTGTCGAGCGTGAAGCAACCGTCTCCGTTGAAATTAACACCGTCGCCTGAACCGAACTCGGTTCCTTCCCCGGTAAGAAAGCCTCCAATCGGGCAGCGCGTGAAATCAACATCGTTTAAAGCAAGCTTGTTGCGCTTACGGTACTCAACAGAGCCGATAACGCTGAGCCGATCGGCCTGAAAACCGAAACTGCCGGCGATACGATAATCCGCACCAGCGCCGACCTGAGGCACGTTGGCTTGCGCTTCGATATTAATCCCCGACAGCTTGCGATCGGTGATAATGTTCACCACGCCGGCCACGGCGTCCGACCCGTAGATCGACGACGCGCCCGCCTTCAATATTTCGACCCGCTCTACGATGGCAGTCGGAAGGACGTTCAAGTCCGCCGCAAGGACCGACCCCCGAGTACCGCCCGGTGCCAACCGGCGACCGTTGAGGAGGATCAGCGTTCGGGACGGACCAAGCCCACGAAGGCCAAGCGTATTCGCACCCGTTCCGCCATCAGTAACAAAACCGCCAAAGAAGTTGTTGACCTGGCCCGACCCGGCGGTGACCGCGCTGCTCTGCAGGGCGTCGGTAGCGCTGTTGAAGCCAGCCTGAGTGATCTCCTGCGCGGTGATTACCGTCAGTGGTTCAGTAGTGGAGAACTCATCGCGCCGAATGCGCGATCCGGTCACGACGACCGTGCCGGCATCGGGAGCCGAGGTGTCCGCATTCGAGAGCGTCGCGATCGGATCGCAAATGCCATCGTTGTTTTCGTCGGGACAGTCCGGAACTTGAGCCGTCGCACTCTGATTTGCCACGGCTTCAGCTGTCGTCGCGGAGTCAGCAGATGAGGGGGCCGTTTCCTGTGCCAACGCAGGCGTAGTGACGCCCATGACGATCGCCAGCGCAGATGCAGAGTATAAAGCAGTACGGTCAAATCGCATGTTGGCAGCCCTTGCTGAACGGTTGCACCGGCCATTGCTCATCAAGCGGCGCATTGGAATAGATTTGCCCGCAAAGCAGCCTCTTCACCGTAATCTGTGGCTGACAAGTCACAGACTCACTCGCCCTCGCTGCATTGGTTTCGCCGTTCACTTGCAAGACGTCCGGTCGCAATCGATGGGCGCTTAGTATCGATAGTGTTCCGGCTTGAACGGGCCCTGCGGCGTGACGCCGATATAGGCGGCCTGCTTGTCGGACAAGGTGCTGAGCTTCACGCCCAGCTTGTCGAGGTGCAGCGCGGCGACCTTTTCGTCGAGGTGCTTGGGCAGGACGTAGACGTCCTTTCCGTACTGCTCGCTCTTGGTCCACAGCTCGATCTGGGCGAGAGTCTGGTTGGTGAAGGACGAGCTCATCACGAAGCTCGGGTGACCGGTGGCGCAGCCGAGGTTCACCAAGCGCCCCTTGGCCAACACGATGATCTTCTTGCCGTCCGGAAACTCGACCTCATCGACCTGCGGCTTGATCTCGGTCCATTTCATGTTGCTGAGGCCAGCGATCTGGATCTCGCTGTCGAAGTGGCCGATGTTGCTGACGATCGCCATGTTCTTCATCGCCCGCATGTGGTCGAGGGTGATGACGTCCATGTTGCCGGTAGCGGTGACGAAGATGTCAGCGCGCGGAGCGGCCTCCTCCATGGTCACGACCTCATAGCCTTCCATCGCTGCCTGCAGGGCGCAGATGGGATCGACCTCGGTCACCAGCACGCGCGCGCCACCGTTGCGGAGCGAGGCGGCCGAGCCCTTGCCGACGTCGCCGAAGCCCGCAACCACGGCGACCTTGCCGGCCAGCATGACGTCCGTGGCGCGGCGGATGGCGTCGACGAGGCTCTCCTTGCAGCCGTACAGGTTGTCGAACTTCGACTTGGTGACGCTGTCGTTGACGTTGATCGCCGGGAACGGGAGCTTGCCTTGCTTCGAAAGCTCATACAGGCGGTGGACGCCGGTGGTGGTCTCCTCCGAAACGCCCTTGATCGCTTCAACCGTCTTGGTGAGATAACCCGGACGTTCCTTCAGAAAGCGGTTCAGGGTGGCGACGAACACCTCTTCTTCCTCGTTCGACGGGGTGAACAGCGCCTCCCCGGCCTCCACGCGCGCGCCCCACAGCGCGAACATGGTCGCGTCGCCGCCATCGTCGAGGATCAGGTTGCAGGTCTGGTCCTGACCCCAGTCGAAGATGCGCACGACGTAGTCCCAATATTCCTCCAGCGTCTCGCCCTTGACGGCGAACACCGGAACGCCGGTCGCAGCGATTGCGGCGGCGGCGTGGTCCTGGGTCGAGAAGATGTTGCAGCTGGCCCAGCGCACGTCCGCGCCAAGGGCGGTCAGCGTTTCGATCAGCACTGCCGTCTGGATGGTCATGTGCAGCGAGCCGGTGATCCGCGCGCCCTTGAGCGGCTTGGCCGCGCCATATTCTTCGCGCAGCGCCATCAGGCCGGGCATCTCCGTCTCGGCGATCTCAATCTCCTTGCGGCCGAAATCGGCGAGGCTGAGGTCCTTGACCAGGTAATCGCGCTCGAGGGTCTGCGTTGCCACGAAGTTCTCCAAACTGAAAATGACCGCTCGCTGGAAAGCGGCGGCCGATTGCCAACGCCGTTAGCGCGAGAAGGGATATAAAGAAAGCTTTATATGACGTTTGCGGCTCAGGCCGCGCCAGCCTCGCTCGACAACAAGCGGGGATCAATTCCTTCCCCCTGGAAGGCGGCGGCCCAGCGCTCGTCGGTCGGTGTATCGAAAATCAGTCTCGGGCTTCCCCCCGCCGCAAACCAGCCGTGATGGGTCATTTCCTCGTCGAGCTGGCCACCGGCCCAGCCCGCATAGCCTAGGGCAATCAGCCATTTGTTGGGCCCGCGCCCTTCGGCGATGGCTCGCAACACGTCGATCGTTCCCGTCATCGCCCACTGCTGCCCGCCGATACCAACGACGTGCATCGTGTCCTCGCCGCCCCAGTCGGGCGAGTGCAGTACGAAGCCTCGTCCCGGTTCCACGGGTCCGCCATGGTGGATCGCGCAGTCGGGCGCGACTCCGGGATCGAGTTCCAGTTGCTTGAGCAATCCACGAAAGCGCAGGCCTGCCCGCTTGTGGCCGATGCCAATGCCAACGGCGCCCTTCTCATCGTGCATGCATATTGCGATCACGGCGCGATCGAAGCGCGCGTCGGCAAGACCGGGCATTGCCAACAAGAGCTTGCCGGACAGGAAGGGCGGTTCGTCCATCGCTGGTGCAATGCCCCGCGGCCCCGCCGTCGCACAAGCCCCGAGCGGCAGACGGCCTTGTTCCCGTCACCGGCCGCTTCTATCCCCAGGGCGACCCACCACAGGAGAACCGTGCCATGACCATCCAAGTTGGCGACCGCCTGCCCGACGTTCCGCTCACCATTGCCACCAGCGAGGGTCCGCGGCCGACCACAACTGCCGAATATTTCGGCGGCAAGAAGGTCGCCCTCTTTGCGGTCCCCGGTGCCTACACCCCGACCTGCTCGGCCAAGCACCTGCCCTCCTTTGTCGCAAAGGCTGGGGAAATGAAGGGCAAGGGCGTGGACGAGATCGCCTGCACCAGCGTTAACGACGCCTTTGTCATGAGCGCCTGGAACCGCGATCAGGGGAGCGAGAGCATCACCATGCTGGCGGACGGCAACGGTCAACTGGCGGATGCGCTCGGCCTGACCATGGATGGTGCCAAGTTTGGCATGGGCACGAGGTCCCAGCGTTATTCCATGATCGTCAACGATGGCGTGGTCGAACAGCTGAATGTCGAGGCACCGGGCGAGTATCAGGCCTCCAGCGCGGAAACCCTACTGACCCAACTCTGACTGGCGCGGCGCGGCCTCCCCCTGGCGAGGCCGCGCAACGACGACCTTTCTTGATCGTTCGGCCATGTAAGTTCTTGTGTACAAAGGAGAGCATGCATGGCGCGCAACAATGACAATCGCGAGAATAGCCGCGAACAACACACTCATACGAGCAACATCAGCAGCAATCATGAAAAGAGCGGGAGCGGGAGCAGCCTTGGCGATCGCTTCAGCAACATCGGGCAGCAGGTCCGAAATCGTCCGGTCGCTGCAGCAGCGGTCGCCACGGCAGCCGCGGCGGCAGGCGCGTTCTTCTTCTCCCGCCGGAGCAGCAGCGGTTCAGATTCGGCGATGAAGTTCGGCCAGCAGGCGAACGGCGATCGCAAGGCGGGTGCCGGCGCCTACAAGAGCCAGGGCTCGACCAGCCAGGACAGCCTGCTGGAGACCAGCAGCAGCAAGCCGAGCAGCACGGCTGGCATCGGTGCCGGCACCGGCGGCGGCTCGCCGACCGACGTGCAGAACAGCGTGGGCGGCGGCGGCAGCAGCAGCAGCCGTAGCAGCAACACCGGTTCGGGCTCCAGCAGCGGCTCGACCCAGCCCGCCTTTGGCACCAGCTCGGCCTCGACCGGCGGCACGCCGAGCGGCAGCGGCGGCGGTTCGACCGGCAGCAGCGTGTCCGGCGGCGGCGCCAGTGGCACCTCGACCAGCACGACTGACTCGAGCAGCACCGGCTCGACCAGCACGACTGACTCGAGCAGCACCGGCTCGACCAGCTCGAGTGGCTCACCCAGCACCGGTGCGGCCAGCAATGGCTCAACGGGCACTGGCAGCAACTCGGGCAAGGGCGGCGGCAAGTCCAAGTCGTCGAACACAGGCAGCCAGACCAGCTCGAGCGCCGGCAACACCGGGCTGGACGACACCGACGACGATCAGACCAAGGTCGGTTCGATCGCCTACGGAGCCTAACGCTCGTCTGAACGGTTGAACGGGAGGGGCGCTGCGGCGCCCCTCTTCGCATGGGAGCGAGAGCATGGGGCTGAAGCCGCTGAACGAACAGGTGATGGTGATTACGGGCGCGTCGAGTGGCATCGGCTTGGCAACGGCCAGGCGAGCCGCGGCGGCAGGCGCCAAAGTGGTGCTGTCCGCGCGCAACTCGGAGGCGCTGGACGAGGCGGTAGTCGCCATTCGCAACAAGGGTGGTGAAGCGACGGCGATCGATCTGGACGTCGCCGATCCGGGCGCAGCGGGCGACTTGGCCGCCAGGGCAATCGAGGCGTTCGGGCGCATCGACACCTGGGTCAACGACGCTGCATCGGCCATCTACGCGCGGCTGGATCAGGTCAGCTTGGACGAGCACCGGCGAGTGTTCGACGTTGGCTACTTCGGGCTGGTGCAAGGCAGCATGGAGGCCCTCGGGCACCTGAAGCAGAACGGCGGCGCTCTCATCAACGTCGGTTCGGTCCTCAGCAGCCGAGCGATCCCGCTGCAGGGACCTTATTGCGCCATGAAGGCCGCGGTGATGCAGTTCACTGACACGCTGCGGATGGAGCTGGAGCAGGAGGGCGCGCCCGTCTCCGTTACCCTGATCAAGCCGGCAGCGATCGACACGCCGTATCCCGAGCACGCTCGCAACAAGCTGAGTGCACCGGCGCGGCTGCCGCAGCCGATCTACGACGTCGAGTTGGTCGCCAAGGCGATCTGCTTCGCGGCGCAGAACAAGCGGCGGGTGCTGATCGTCGGCGGCGGTGGGCTAGCGATCAACACCTTCGCCCCTGCCCTGCCCAAGCTGGCCGACAAGGCGATGGAACTGGTCGGTGGCGAACTGGCCCAGACCACCGACGTACCCCCGGCCCCCGGGGCCAGCGACAACCTGTTCGAGCCGCGGGAGGATGGGCGGACGGAGAGCAACCAGAACCCGTTCACCCGCCAGACCTCGCTGTTCCTGGAAGCCCAGATGCACCCGCTTGCCGCCGCCGCCGTGGTCGGCGGAGTCGCCGCGGCGGGAGCCTTCCTGCTCAGCCGCAAGCGCGACGAGGACCTTGGGACCCGGGAAGCGCAGCGGCGAATCCGGGCGGCGGGGATGAGCTGATCGGCTTATTGGGCGATCTTTGGCGCGTAGCTCGGCGGTGAGCAGGCCTCCGCCGCCTCCCACAGTGGTTGCAACTGTGCATGCAGGGCGGTGGTGCCACGGATGGTCACCGACCGGCCCGCTTCCGTCTGGGCGTCCAGCTCGACCTCCGTTAGAGCGCCATGGGGGCTGGGGACGTCCGCGAACCTGACGGGTACCGGAGCAAGGTCGAGGCTGATCTTGCCCAGCCCGGCGATTGCCTGCCGCAGTTGGGGACAAGTCCAGGTGCCGGTGTCGTGCCGTTCGACGAACGGCAGGTAGAGCCTGGTGCGGTTGGTGTGTTTTGCGAAGAGGGCGAACAGCTTTTCGTTTCACCGGTCCGGCTCGTCAGGCCGGTAACCCTCCCGTTACAGCAGTTCGATCAGTTCCTGGGGACGGAAGCTTGAGTCGATGGCATCGTGGAGCGGCTTACCGTAGGCCAGCAAGTCAGGGACGAACGCATATTGGTAGCGGTGGGCACACGAACCCGCCGCCTGGTTCTTGACCGGATCGCCATCGCAATAAAGGTCGAGCCGGTCGACGCGGATTTCGCCGAAGTCGTCCTGGACGAGCGCGCTGCGGGCCGGCGCGCCCCACCAGCGCTTGCCGAGCCATTGTTCGTCGATGCGCAGCGATCGCTTCAGTGCATCGCCCCGGCCGCGCAAGGCCCACGACCAGTACGACCGGTACAGCTTGGCGACGTCATACCCGTCGAGCGTCTGTCGACGATCGGCCGGGTAGATGGCCGGAGGGGGCGGAGCAGCCACTGCTGCTCCGGCCCACAAGGCGATCAAGACAGCAATGCTTACCAGCCGCACTGCTTGCCTTGGTTCTGTTGCTCCAGCCAGCTTTGCAGCGGGGCGAAGTATTCCAGCATGGGCTTACCCGACATCTCGCGGCTGCCGGTGAAGGCCTGGAGGGCGTCGGGCCACGGCTTGGAAGCGCCCAGGCTGAGCATCTGGTTCAGGCGCTGGCCGACTTCCTTGTTGCCGTAGAAGCTGCAGCGGTGGAGCGGGCCCTTCCAGCCGCTCATGTCGCAGGCCGACTTGTAGAATTGGAACTGCAGGATGCGGGCGAGAAAGTAACGGGCGTAGGGCGTGTTGGCCGGGATGTGGAATTTCGCGCCTGGATCGAAGTCGGCCTCGGTCCGCTGCACCGGCGGCGTGATCCCCTGGTATTGCTGGCGCAGCTGGTTCCAGCCGGCCTCGTAGCCGCCCGCCGGGATTGAGCCGTCGAACACGCCCCAGCGCCACTTGTCGACCATCAGGCCGAACGGCAGAAAGGCGACCTTGTCCATCGCCTGGCGCAGCAGCAGGCCGGTGTCCTTGTCCGCGCTCGGCACCTTGTTACGATCGAGCAGGCCGATCTGGACCAGATAATCCGGCGTTACCGACAGCGCGATGAAGTCGCCGATCGCCTCATGGAAGCCGTCGTTGGCGCCGTTGAGGTAGAGGTAAGGCTGCTGATTGTAGGCCCGCTGGTAGAAGTTGTGTCCGAGTTCGTGGTGGATGGTGACGAAGTCGTCGGCATTGACCTTGGTGCACATCTTGATGCGCAGGTCGTCGACGTTGTTCACGTCCCAGGCCGACGCATGGCAGATCACCTCGCGGTCGCGCGGACGGGTGATCTGGCTGCGTTGCCAGAAGCTGGCCGGCAGCGCCTGCAGCCCGAGCGAGGTGTAGAAGCGTTCTCCCGTGCGGACCATCTGCTCGGGCGTGTACTTCTTGGCCACCAGCAGGTCGGTCAGGTCGTAGCCGATGTCGCCGGCCCCCTTGGGCGCGACCACGTCGTAGATGTTGCCCCATTCCTGCGCCCACATATTGCCGAGCAGGTCGGCGCGGATCGGTCCGGAGGCGGGCTGCACCGCATTGCCGTACTTCCCGTTGAGCTTGGTCCGGGTGTAGCAATGGAGCTGGTTGTAGAGCGGCTTCACCTCCGCCCACAGCCGGTCGTAGGTGGCCGAGAACTCCTGCGGGCTCATGTCGTACTGCGACCGCCACATGGCGCCGGTGTCGTCGTAGCCGAGCTCCTTGGCGCCCTGGTTGGCGATGGAGACCATGCGGGTATAGTCTTCCCGCATTGGCCGGCCGACATTGGAATGCCAGCTGGTCCAGATCTCCTGCAGCTGGGCCGGATTGCGCAGGGTGCCCATCTGCTCTTCGGCAACGTCGCCGGTGATCTCCTTGCCGCCGAGCGTCGCCCGGCCCTTGCCGTAGGTCGACTGGAGCCGGGTGGAGATGGTGTTGAGCTCGGCCGCCTGGCCGTTGGGGGCGGCGAGCACCAGCGCGCCGCGCAGGATGTTGAGCTTGCGCGCGGTGTCGGCATCGAGACCCGGGACGCGCGACCATTCGGCGGCATCCTTGGCATATTGAACGCCCTTTTCGGTACCGATTGTGCCGAAGTAGGCGGCGAGCGCATCGGTGTCGTCGTTGATGTAGGTGGCGTTCACCCACGCGGCGCGACTGCCGATGATGCTAAAGTCGTAGAGGTCCTTCTCGACCGCCGCGATGAAGGCGCGGGCGCCTTCGGGCGTGCGGGTCGTGGGCGTGCCGGTCCCCGCCGTGCCGTCTTCGACCATGGCATTGGTCTGCGCCTGGGATAGGCGCGGTCCGGCACCAGGGCCGGTCATGCAGCCCGCAAGAGCAAGGGCGAGAAGCGAGGTGGAAGCGGCCAGTTTCATCGGTCGGAGACCCCTGAGCAGTTGCAAACGTTAGCGTTTTTGGTGCGGGCTCGTCACGGAGCCGTCAAGAAGTTTGCGATGACCTCGCCCAGCATCGGCTCGGTGACCGAACTCATGTGGGTGCCAGGTACGACCGCCAGGGTGGCATCCGGCAGCTGGTCAGCCAGTTCCTGGGCCGAACCATTATCCTCGTCACGATCGCCGCACACCAACAGCACCGGCATGGTCAGCGCCCCGAGCCAGTCCATAAACACGTCCTCGAAGCTGTCGAGCAGCAGGCGGGCGGCCTGTCGGTCGATCTTCTGGCTTTTCATGAACTGGGCGGCCAGCCAGTGCGGGTCGCCGCGCCCGAGGATGTCGAAACGATCGATGACCTCCAGGAAGAACGTCTTGCGGCGCTGCCAGTTGGCCAGGCCCTGAAGGCCCATTCCGCCCAGGATCGCGCGCCGCGGACGTAATCCCTCGCCGATCGCCTGCACCGTCGTCCGAGCGCCGAGGGAGAAACCGCCCAGGTCGAAGTCGGACAGGCGCAGATGCTCAACCAGCTCGCGTACGTCGCGTGCGAGCACTCCCGGCCCATAAGCCGCGGGGTCGTGCGGCTTGCCGGACCGGCCGTGCGCCCGGTGATCGGGCATGATCACCCGGAACCCCTCGCGCGCGATCCGCTCCGCATGGCCGAACTTGATCCAGTTCATGTGGGCGTCGGAAAACAGCCCGTGGAGCAGGATGGCGGGACGGCCCTGCCCCACTTCATGATAGGCCAGCTCAACCCCGTCCGAGGCAGTCCAGCGATGTTCGGCCGGCGACGTCACCGTGCTTCAACATGGACAAGCTGGACGCTACGATAGAAGATGTTTTCCCACTCCGGCGGTGGCCGGTGGCTACAAGCGAGAGTCGAACCGGGGCGCACATCCATCATGCGCCAAGGTCATGTCAGGCGCAGTCCTATCATGCAACGGGGACGCGCGCGAGCGGTCAGGCGCTTGGCTGTCGTCGGAAGTGACTGCGTCCGAGTGGCGAGACGGTAGCAGGGTCGCCCGAATCCACTGCCCCCCAAGGCGCTCGACCGAGTGGAGGCTGACATGGGCGGCGACAAAGGAGGCCAGCACGGACCCGGCCAGAACCGCGTAGGCAAGACCTGGGCTGGAGTCGCCGAGTTGAATGGCATCCACCTGCAACACCCGCTTGAGAAGCAAGCTCACCACCAGTGTCGCGACGATCATATGTAACAGGTAGACGCCGTACGAGTAGCGACCGAGCGCCTGCAGTGGCCTGATGCTCAGCGGTATCCACAGTCCGGCCGTCTCGGCCGCGAACACCCCGGTGACCAACAGGTAGATGGTACCCAGCCGCGCAAGCCCGACCAGCGGCTCGGGCGACGTGAAGGCCAAGGCCAGCGCCACGAGCAACAGACCGGCCGCAAGGAGGCGCGATCGCACCCGCAGGCCGGATGTCGCGAGTACCAGGCCGAAGACAAAGGACGGGAGCGCTCGAAGGGCTCCCCAACCAGCATCCTGCAGGCTGGTAAGGTGCACACTCAGCAGCGAGGCAGCAATCAGCGACGTGCCGATGCTGCCAGCCAGCACGAGGCCCAGCAGCCACTGGCTGCGAACTTGAGCGGCAAGCAGAAATGGCACCAGCAGGTCGCAGAAGAACACCGCGCTGACTGCCCAGCTGGGATAATTGAATGCCAGCGGCTGACCGGCCCCGACACCGTGGGTCAGCGTCAGGTGGGGCAGGATGCTCCAAGGATCGTACCGCCCCGGCTCGTTGGAGTGGAGGAAACCCGACCAGACGGCGCTGCTCATAAGGAGGTAGAAGCCGAAGGTGGCCAGGTGAAGCGGGTAAAGACGGCTCAAGCGCTGCACCAGGAACTCGCGAGTGGGCTCGCGCCGTGCTCCCATGCGACGAACTCGCCGACCAAGAAAGAAGCCACCCATCACGAAGAAGACGTCGGTGAAGTAAGCCAGGTAGCGCGATGCGGCGAATTCCCAGTCGCCCTCGCGAAAGAACATGGGAACGAGGTGAAACACGGCGATACCGATGCACATGACGCCGCGCAGGGCATCGAAACTGGCAACCCGGGTGATCTCGCGTGGCTCAACGGAGGCGCGCTGGAGACTTGGAGATGTGATCACGCTGCTACAGGCCATCCGGCAATTCGAAGCGTCCTGGCACGGCATCGAAGCGCAGCGCCGCTCGGCAGCAACTGCCGCCGCGATGTCTGCTGCTGGGTGACTGACCGAGGACTATCGAGTTGAGAACGTTCCCATGACAACAGGGGTTGCGGAAGGTCAACACTGTCCCCCTTTGGGACTCACTTACACCGGGAGGTAGCCCGCTCCCTACGCCGGTGGCGCCGTTTCGGCCTTCTTCCATCGGTCTGTCAGAAGCTGATATTCGTCGCTGCGAGTCTCCGGCAGGCCTTCGGTGTTGAGCCAGGCGCGGTGGATGCTTTCGGCGCCGAAGTGGCTGGTGGGCGTGAAGCCGGACGTATCGTCGAAGGCGGCGACGGTCAGGTCCATCTTGTCGGTGCCCTCCAAGTAGCGGAAGCCGAGAGGGGTGCCGCACTGCGCGCAGAACGGGCGTTGGGCGATGGCCGAACTGTTGAACCAGTCGGGCTCCTCGGACCACTCGACATTGGCCTGGGGCAGGCCGACCATCGCCAGACTGACGTTGCCGCTCGCCCGCTGGCACATGCGGCAGTGGCAAAGGTAAGCGTGGGCGTCGTCGGGCACCCGGGCGGTGAAGCGGATGCGGCCGCAGGCGCAGCCGCCGGTGAGGGTGTCAGACATCTTGTGCTCCTGCGAAAGCGGGAGCCTAGTGCCTTCGGGATGAGCTGAAAAGAACTGGGCTCCTGCTTTCGCAGGAGTACGGATCAGGCCGCCTTCTGCAGGTGCTTGCGGCCGAGCAGTTCGGCGATCTGGACGGCGTTCAGGGCGGCGCCCTTGCGCAGGTTGTCACTGACCACCCACAGGCTGAGCCCGTTGTCCACGGTGGGGTCCTCCCGGACCCGGGAGACGAAGGTGGCATAGTCGCCGACGCATTCGACCGGAGTCACGTAGCCGCCGGGCTCGCGCTTATCGATCAGCATGATGCCGGGGGCTTCGCGGAGGATCTCCTGCGCTTGGGCGGCGCTGATCTCGTCCTCGAACTCGACGTTGATCGCTTCGGAATGGCCGACGAACACCGGCACCCGGACACAGGTGGCGGTGACCTTGATCTTCGGGTCGAGGATCTTCTTGGTCTCCACCACCATCTTCCACTCCTCCTTGGTCGAGCCGTCGTCGAGGAAGTCGTCGATGTGCGGAATGACGTTGAAGGCGATCTGCTTGGAAAAGTGCTGCGGCTCGGTCGCGTCGCCGACAAAGATGTTGCGCGACTGGTTGAACAGTTCGTCCATGCCCGACTTACCGGCGCCCGAGACCGACTGGTAGGTGGCGACGACAACTCGCTTGATCCGGGCGAGGTCGTGCAGAGGCTTCAAGGCCACCACCATCTGCGCGGTGGAGCAGTTCGGGTTGGCGATGATGTTCTTGGCCCGGTAGCCGGCGATCGCTTCCGCATTCACCTCCGGCACGATCAGCGGCACGTCAGGGTCCATGCGGAACAGCGAGCTGTTGTCGATCACGGTGCAGCCGGCCTGGGCGGCGCGCAGCGCGTGGGCCTTGCTGACCGCCGAACTGGCGGCGAACAGCGCCATGTCGAAGCCGGCGAAATCGAAATTCTCGAGGTTCTTGACCTTGAGCGTCTGGCCGCTGTCGCCGAAGTCGATGATGTCGCCCTGCGAACGCGAACTGGCGACCGCCGCCACCTCGTCGAGCGGGAACTGCCGCTCGGCCAGGATCTGCAGCATCTCGCGCCCGACATTGCCCGTGGCTCCGACCACGGCGACCCGGTAACCCATGATTGTCTCCTTTGCGCGCGCCCTATCGCAAGCGGGCGGCAGTGGCGATATGGCAGGCCGGCTGGGGGAGACAAGGCATGCGCAAGGTCCTGTGGCTGGTGCTGGTGGTGACGGGGCTGCTGGCGCTGATGGCGGCGATGCCGCGGCTGAGCGCTCCGCCGGGCGTGCGCACCGTGAGCGCCGCCGGCGAGTTCGATGCGCTCAGGGCGAAGGACCGGCTGGCGCGGGTGCTGGGCGAGCAGCGGCCGCACCCAGCGGACTCAGCCGCCAGCGATGGGGTGCGGGGCCGGCTGGTGGCGGAGCTGCGCCGGATGGGGCTGCAGCCGCGGGTCGACGACCGCTTCGCCTGCAACGGGCTGTTCAAGCAGCGCGGAGTAAGCTGCGCCCGGGTGCGCAACGTGACGGTGACGGTGGGGCCAGTGGCGGGGCGGCACCTGCTGATCAACTCGCATTACGACAGCGTGCCGGTCGGGCCGGGCGCGTCCGACGCCGGCATGGGCATGGCGACGATGCTGGAGGTGGCGAGCCTGCTCAAGGACCGGCGCTTGCAGCGGCCGGTGACCTTCCTGTTCAACGAGGGCGAGGAGCTGGGACTGGTCGGCGCGCGGGCGTTCCTGGAAGGCGATCCGCTCGCGGCACGGGTGGACAGCCTCATCAATCTTGAGGCGCGCGGCACGACCGGGCCGGTCAACATGTTCGAGACCTCAGTCCCCAATGCGGCGGCGGTGCGGGTGTTCGCGGATACGGTGCGGTTTCCAGTGGCGAGCAGCCTGGCGGTCAGCGCCTACAAGCAGATCCCCAACTACACGGACGTCAACACGTTCGAGGACCGGCGCTGGCTGACCCTCAACTTCGCGCCGATCGGAAACGAGACGCGCTACCATTCGCCGGGCGACGACCTGGCCGCGCTGGACCCGGCGACGCTGCAGCATATGGGCGACCAAGTGCTGAGCGTGGCGACCGGGCTGGCGAGCGGGCCGGTGCCGGTGGCGAATAGCGGCGAGCTCCTGTTCATGACGGTGGCGCCGTTCGGGCTCGCGACGATGCCGCTGTGGGTCGGAATAGTCGCGGCTTCGGGGCTGGGGGTCGTGCTGCTGGTGGCAGTTGCGCGGCGACGGGCGTGGCTCGGCTTGCTGGTTTTGCTGACGGCCGTGCTCGGCGGAGCGGCGCTGACATGGCTGGGCCTGAGCGTGGTGGGCGGCTTGCGCGAGGGCCAGTTCTGGCGGGCGCAGCCGGGGTGGAGCGAGCTGGCGACTTACGCTGGCGTGATCGCCGCCGGCCTGGCGCTGATCGGGCTGTTGCGGCGGACGGACGTGCCGCGGTTGCGGGCGGCGTACTGGCTGCTGTTCGTGGGCGTCGGGGCGGGACTGACCGCGCTGGCCAGCGGGGCGCTGATCTACTTTATTCTGCCCCCGGCCCTGTTCGCGCTGGGGTTGCTGCTGGCGCGCTGGTGGCGGCCGGCTGAGACGGTTGGTGCGGTTGCGGCGGCAGTGGTGCTGTATTTGTCACTGGGCGGGATGCTCGGATTGCTCGAAGACCTGCTCAACAGCGGTCCACTGTGGCTGTTCGCCATCTTTGGCGGGCTGGTGCTGCTGCCCTGGCTGATCGAGGCCAAGCCCTTGCTGGAGGGTGCGGCGCGTGGCCGGCTGATAGCGGCGCTGGCCGGCTTCGCGGCCCTCGCCTGGGTGCCGGCAGCGCTGGCTCCCGCTTACTCGGCCGACCGGCAGCAACAGTGGACGCTGCAGTACGTGGTCGACCCGGCGCAACGGCAGCCGGTCTGGTCGCTGGTCAACGACCGCAAGACCCTGCCGGCGGAATGGCGACGGTTCGGCAACTGGCGGCTGGGTACCGTCGCCGCGCTCGGGCGCCGCCAGCGCTGGATCGCCCCTGCTCCAGCAGTCCCCGGCCTGGTGCCGGCCCGGGTGCTGCCGCTAGAGGTGGTGCGAGCGCCGGGCGGGCGGCGCGTGCGGCTGCGGCTGGTCCCAGGTGGTGCCGACAGCCTGTCGCTGATCGCTCCTGCGGATGCCGGGGTGCGGGCGCTCGGCGCACCGGGCCAGCTGCGGCCGGTCTCGGGCAAGGAGGGCAGCGGACCATATTCGCTGACCTGCACCGGGCGAAGCTGCGACGGCCAGAGCGTGGAGCTGCTGCTCGGACCGCAGCCGGTCGAGTTGACAGTGGTGGGCACCCGCTGGTCGCTGCCACCTGCCGCCGCACCGCTGAAGGCAGCGCAGCCGCGCCACGCGCGGCCGCAATACCTGCCGGACGCGACAATCCTGATCAGCCGATTGCGCGTCTGACATGAACAAGGGCCCGGCAGCAGCCGAGCCCTTGTTCGTCAACAGTAAGCCTGGGCTCAGCCCTCGGCGGTGTCGGTCTGCGGCGGGGCGGTGTCGGCCACCGCTGCCTGCTGGTTCTTGGCGCTGAGGCGCGGGTCGCGGCGCTCGGCGATACGGGCCGACTTACCGGTACGGCCGCGCAGGTAATAGAGCTTGGCCCGGCGAACCACGCCGCGGCGGACGACCTCGATCGTCTCGATCGACGGCGAGTAGAGCGGGAAAACACGCTCGACGCCCTCGCCGAAGCTCATCTTGCGAACGGTGAAGTTGGACCCGATGCCCTTGTTGGAACGGGCAATGCACACGCCTTCGTAATTCTGGACGCGGGCGCGGTCGCCCTCGACCACCTTGACGCCGACGCGCAGCGTGTCGCCCGCGCGGAATTCGGGAATGGCGCGGGCCTGGGTCAATTCGGCGATCTGCTCGCGCTCGATGGTCTGGATCAGGTTCACTTGGCTTGGGTCCCTATCTCTTCCGCCGCGCGCCAGAGGGCGGTGCCTGCGATGCGCCCCCATGGCGCTCGATCAGGTCCGGCCGCCGTAGCCGTGTATCGTCGATCGCCCGGGCATGACGCCAGGCTGCGATCTTCGCATGATCCCCCGATCGCAGCACTTCGGGGATCGTGCGCCCTTCCCAGTCAACTGGTCGGGTATAATGCGGATATTCGAGCAGCCCGGTCTCGAAGCTCTCTTCCTCACCGCTGGAGGCCGCGCCCATTACTCCGGGGAGCAGGCGAACGCAAGCATCCAGCAGGATCATGGCGGGGAGCTCGCCGCCGGACAGTATATAGTCGCCGATCGACACCGGCTCCAGCGGGCGGGCCGCGAAGATGCGCTCGTCGAAGCCCTCGAACCGGCCGCACAGGATGATGGCGCCCTCCCCCGCTGCCAGCTCCCGTACGCGACCCTGGGTGAGCGGTACCCCGCGTGGAGTCATCGCCAGCATCGGCCGGCCATCGGCCACGCTGTCCAAGGCGGCGGCGAGCACGTCCGGCTTCAGCACCATGCCGGCGCCGCCGCCGGCGGGCGTGTCGTCCACGCTGCGGTGCCTGTCGGTGGCGAAGTCGCGGAAGTTGGTGGCGCCAAGCGACCAGATGCCTTCGCCCAGCGCGCGGCCGGCAAGGCTGAGGCCGAGCGGTCCCGGGAACATATCGGGGTAGAGGGTCAGGACAGAAGCGCGAAAGGTCATTCCGCCGCGCAAGCCTGATAACGGCGGATGACAAGATGGGAGATTACCAAGCCAAGCACTAAGGGCCCGAGCGCGAGGACTGCGACCCACATGGCGGCGAGGGCAGCCATGCCACAGGCGTCCGGTCCGCACTCCTCCGCGGTTCCAGTTAACGCATCCGTGAAGACGTAGCCGGCAAGTGCCCAGAGCAGCAGCGGCACTGGCAGTGAAGCGATGAGCTTGAATTGGCGAGTGGAGGCAATTCGGCCGCGTCTGAGGAGTCGAAGGGTAATCACCCCAGAGACAAGCGCCGCAAGCAGCAGGACAAGCACGACGACCAGCATGGACGCAGATCTACCCGGTTAAGGGCGGAACAACCATCCCGCGCATCCATTGCGGCCTCATGGCTTCCGATGCACCTTATGATTGCCTGATCGTCGGCGGTGGCCCGGCCGGGCTGACCGCCGCCATCTACCTGTCCCGCTTCCACCTCGACATCCATGTGATCGACGAGGGCAAGAGCCGGGCGGGGTGGATCCCCTGCTCGCATAACCATGCCGGCTATCCCGACGGGATCAACGGCAAGGAACTGCTGGAGCTGATGCGCGAACAGGCGCAGAAGTATGGGACCAAGATCGAGACCGGGCGCGTACAGCGGCTCGACAAGGACGAGGATGGCCTGTTCACCGCCGAATGGGGCCAGGGACCGCGGCGGGCGCGCAGCGTGCTGCTGGCAACCGGGCTGACCAACCGCACCGGGCTGACCAACCGCCGCCCGCCGATGGACCCGGAACTGCACGATGACGCGATGGCTCGCGGCCTGATCCGTTACTGCCCGATCTGCGACGGGTTCGAGGTGACCGACAAGAAGATCGGAGTGATCGGCTCCGGCCAGAACGGCGTCGGCGAAGCGTCCTTCCTCCGCAGCTACACCGCCGACGTCACGCTGATCGCGCCGGACAGCGCGCTGGAACTTGCCGCCGAGGACCGGCAAAAGCTTGAGGGCGCCGGGGTCAAGCTGGTCGACGGACCGGCCGAGGCGATCGGGGTCACCGGCAGCTGCATCACGGTGGATACGGCCGACGGACTGCTGACGTTCGACAGCATCTACCCGGCGCTTGGCAGCGACACCCATACGCAGCTGGCCCAACTGCTCGGCGCCGAGCTGGCCGAGGATGGCTGCGTGCTGTGCGACGACAAGATGCGCAGCACGATCGAGGGCTTCTACGCCGCGGGCGACGTGGTGCACGGGCTCGACCAGATCAGCCACGCCATGGGCGAAGGCGGCCAGGCCGCGACGACTATCCGCAACGACCTGGCGGCCAAGAACCCCTTGCTGCGGCAGCCGGCCGTGCTGCCGGAGGCGAGCGAGTCGCGGCGGGAAGCCGTCGAAGTGGGCGACGGCTAGGTCAGGAATTCCGGGTCGATGGTCACTCGGCCGTCGGTCAGGTCGGCGATGCCGGGAGTGAACGGGACCAACGCTCGCTTGCCGTTCTCGCCCTCCACCTCGAGCAGGTCGCCGGCGCCGAAATTCTCGACCGCGACGACGGTGCCGAGCGGCGTACCGTCGGCATCGACGCACGCCAGGCCGATCAGGTCGGCGTGATAATATTCGCCTTCGTCGAGCGGCGCGAGCGACGCGCGGTCCACTTCGATGAGCTCCCCGCGGAGCGCTTCGGCGGCTTCGCGGGTGGAAACGCCGGCCAGCCGCGCGACCACGGCCTTGCCGGCCCCGCCGACCTTTTCCAGCCGCAACTCACGCCCGCCGACGAACACCGACGGGTGGTGGGCGAGGTTGTCGGCTGAGTCGGTAAACAGCTTCAGGCGGACCTCGCCGCGGATGCCGTGGGCACCGGCGATCGCGGCAAGGGCCACCCGCGTCACTTATTCGGCCTTTTCGGCGCCTTCCGCCGGAGCGGCGTCGTTGCCGCCCTCGGCCGGCTCGGGCTGGGTCGGAGCGCCGGCGCCCTCGGCATCACCCTCGGCCGGACCTTCGGCCGGCTCGGGCTGGGTGGGAGCGGACTCGTCGGCCGCGGCAATCGGAGCTTCGGGCTCGGCCGCAGGCGCTTCCGGCTCCGCGGCGGGAGCTTCGGGCTTGGGGGCGGCGGCAGCTGCGGCTGCGGCTTCGGCCAGCTCGGCTTCACGAGCGGCGCGGGTCTCGGCGCGCTCGGTCGCCTTTTCGCCCGGCTTGCCCTTGTTCGGGTTGTTGCGAGCCGACCGCTCCTTGACGCCGAGGACGTCGAGGAAGCGCGCAACGCGGTCGGATGGCTGGGCGCCGGCCTTCAGCCAATGCGACGCGCGCTCGGCGTCGAGCTTGACGCGCTCGGGCGAGTCCTTCGCCAGCAGCGGGTTGTAGGTGCCGATCTTTTCGATGAACCGGCCGTCGCGGGGCGAGCGGGCATCGGCCACGACGATGCGATAGTAGGGGCGCTTCTTGGCGCCGCCGCGGGCGAGACGAATCGAGAGAGCCATCAGTTAAGTCCTTCTAGTGATTGGTGATCATTTCTTGCCGAACTTGTGAGCGCCGGGCGGCATTCCGCCGGGCAGGCCGGGCAGTCCGCCCATCCCGCCGCCACCGGGCATGGCGCCAGGCATGAGGCCGCCCATCGCGCCTTCCAGCCCGCCCTGGCCGAACATCGCGGCGAGCTTGCCCAGGCCGCCCATCTTCTTGAGCCGCTTCATCATGCCTTCCATTTCCTGGTGCATCTTCAGGAGCTTGTTCACCTCCTGAACGGTGCGGCCGCTGCCCTTGGCGATGCGGATCTTGCGCTTGGCGTTGATGAGGTTCGGCGCGGCGCGCTCCTTGGGAGTCATCGACGACAGCAGCGCTTCCAGGTGGACCAGCGCCTTGCCGTCGTTGGCCTTGTCCATCGCGCCCTTCATGCCTTTGAGGCCCGGCATCATGCCTGCCAGCGCACCGAGGCCACCCATGCGCTGCATCTGCTTCAATTGCATCCGCAGGTCGTCGAGGTCGAACTTGCCCTTGGCCATCTTGGCCGCGAGCTTTTCGGCGTCCTCGACCTGGATGGTCTCGGCCGCGCGCTCCACCAGGCTGACCACGTCGCCCATGCCCAGGATTCGGCCGGCCACCCGCTGCGGGTGAAAGGCCTCGAGCGCGTCCATCGCCTCGCCGGTGCCGGCGAACTTGATCGGCTTGCCGGTGACCGAACGCATCGACAGCGCCGCACCGCCACGGGCATCGCCGTCCATCCGGGTCAGCACCACGCCCGACAGCTCGACCTCGCCGGCAAAGCCCTTGGCGACGTTGACCGCGTCCTGGCCGGTCAGGCTGTCGACCACCAGCAGGGTCTCGGTCGGGCGCGACGCGGCGGCGACGGCCTTCATCTCCGCCATCAGCGCGTCGTCGACGTGGAGGCGGCCGGCGGTGTCCAGCAGCAGCACGTCATAGCCCTGCAGCCGGGCCGAGTTCATCGCGCGGCCGGCGATCTCGACCGGGTTCTGGCCCGGCACGATCGGCAGCGTGTCGACGCCCACCTGGCGGCCGAGCACCGCCAGCTGCTCCTGCGCGGCCGGACGGGCGACGTCGAGGCTCGCCATCAGCACCTTTCTGCGGTCGCGCTCTGACAGCCGCTTGGCCAGCTTGGCGGTGGTGGTCGTCTTGCCCGAGCCCTGCAGGCCGACCATCATGACCACGGCCGGCGGGGCGACGTTGACGTTGAGCTCGGCCGTGTCGGGCCCGAGCATCTCCACCAGCGCGTCGTGGACGATCTTGACCACCTGCTGCCCCGGGGTGACCGAACGCAGCACTTCCTGGCCGACTGCCTTTTCAGTCGCGGCGTCGACGAACTCGCGGGCGACGGGCAGCGCGACGTCGGCTTCGAGCAGCGCCACGCGCACTTCGCGCATGGCCGCGCGCACGTCGTCCTCGGTCAGCGCGCCGCGGCCGCGGAGGCGGTCGAAGACGCCGGACAGGCGATCGCTGAGCGTATCGAACATCAAGGCAAACTCCCAAGCGACAAGCGGAAAACGCCGGCAGGCGAAACCTCGCCGGCCAGCGTGCCCCTAGAGGCGCTCAATCTTGTGTGTCACGAAGACGATCTACGCTTAGCGGAACCGCCGCCCATGCGCAAGCGAGCTAGCCTTGCGGCGGCTTGCGCGGACCCCGCGGCTTGCCGCCGGTGCCTCCCGGCCCACCACCCGGGCGGCCACCGCGCGGCGGACCTCCGGGACCACTCGGACGCCCGCCCGGCCCGGGGCGCGGTGTACGCGGGCCACGCGCGCCGCGATCCACCACCTCGCCGTGGCGCGGCGGGGTGCGGGCGGGCGCGGCCACCGCTTCGCGCGGAGCGACCGAATAACCTTCCTTGAGCAACTGGGTGAAAGCGGTGCGGACGCTGGCCGAGATGGCGCCCTGCAGCTCCTCGGGCAGGTCGGCGAAGGTGACGTTACTATGGATCGCCTGCACTTGCCGCAGCAGGTTGTTGGGCAGGCCGCCGCTGGCGGTCTTCAGCGCGGCGATGGCGTCGAGCACCGCGGAGAAGATGATGGACTGCATGACGTCGGTCGCGGCTCTCGGCATGCGCCCTCTAACTCCTGGCATGTGGACTATGGTTCCGCGCGCTCTTAGATCGCGCTGACCAATGGCACGCCCCTTCCACAAGATGCACGGCCTCGGCAACGACTTCGTCATCTTCGACGGGCGCGAGGAGCCGCTGCCGATGACCGAGCCGCTGGCCCGCGCGATCGCCGATCGGCGTACGGGCATCGGCTGCGACCAGCTGATTGTGCTGGAGCCGAGCGCGGTGGCCGACGTTCGGATGCGGATCTTCAATCACGACGGCGGCGAGGTGCAGAGCTGCGGCAACGCCAGTCGCTGCGTGGTGGGCCTGACCGGCGCGCACACGATTGAAACCGGCGGCGGCGTTATCGAGGGCAGCGCGGACGGCGACCGGATCGAGGTCAGCCTGGTCGAGCCGCGCTTTGCCTGGGACCAGGTGCCGATCGCCTATCCGATTGACACGGACGCGGTGCCGATGGGCTGGGGACCACTGGAAAGGCCGCTGGCGGTGAACGTGGGCAACCCGCACCTGGTGTTCTTCGTCGCCGACCTCGACGCGATCGACCTTGTCCAGCTTGGGCCGAGCATCGAGCATGACCCCGCCTTTCCGGAGCGGATCAACGTCAACGTGGCACAGGTCACGGACGGCGCCATCTCCTTACGGACATGGGAGCGCGGGGCCGGGCTGACGCTGGCCTGCGGCACGGGCGCCTCCGCAACGGCCGTGGCGGCGATAAAGTCCAGGCGGGTGAGCTCGCCGGTGCGCGTCACCATGCCCGGCGGGTCGCTGGAGATCGCCTGGGCTCCGGGCGAGCCGGTGCGGATGATCGGGTCGGCGACTTACGTATTCGGCGGCGAGATCGAGCTGGAGGCCTTGGGCGAGTGAGCGCGGAGACGATCACGCTCGGCTGCCGCCTCAACTTCGCCGAAAGCGAGGCGCTGAAGGCTGGCGCGCCGTCCGGAACCGTGATCGTCAACAGCTGCGCCGTGACTAACGAAGCAGTGCGCCAGACCCGGCAGGCGATCCGCCGCGCGCGGCGCGAGCGGCCGGAAGCGCGCATCGTGGCGACCGGTTGTGCCGTGCAGCTCGATCCTGGTGCGTTCCAGGCGATGCCCGAGGTCGACGAGGTCCTCACCCGCGACTTCAGCCGTCCGGCCGTCGCCGCCGGTTTCCGCCAGCGCGTGCGCAGCTTCGTGGCAGTGCAGACCGGGTGCGATCATCGCTGCACCTTTTGCACCATCTGGCAGGCGCGGGGCCCGAGCGTCACCCTGCCCTACTCCGCTGTCGCCGATGCCGTTGGCAGGGAGCTGGACGCGGGCGCCGCCGAGATCGTGCTGACCGGCGTCGACATCACCGCGGTCGACGGCGGGCTGGGGCGGCTGTGCGAGCGACTGCTGGCCGACCTGCCGGACCTCCGGCGACTGCGCCTCTCCAGCCTGGACAGCGTGGAAGTGGACGACGCCCTGCTCGCGCTGTTCGCGGGCGAGCCGCGGCTATTGCCACATGTCCACCTGTCGCTGCAGCATGGCGACGACCTGATTCTCAAGCGCATGAAGCGGCGCCATTCGCGTGAGCAGGCGATCCGCCTGGTGGAACGGCTCAAGGGCGCCCGGCCGGCCCTTACCGTCGGCGCCGACCTGATCGCCGGCTTTCCGACCGAAAGCGAAGCGGCGGCGCAGAACACGATCGGCCTGCTGAGCGAGTGCGACATCGTCGCCGCGCACGTGTTTCCCTTTTCGCCCCGGCCGAACACGCCCGCCGCCCGAATGCCGCAGCTGCCACCGGAACTGATCAAGGCGCGTGCGGCGCGCCTGCGTCAGGCCGCCGCGGAACGACGCTCAATCTGGCTCGACAGCCTCGTCGGGACCTCTCAATCGGTCCTGATCGAGAACAGCGAGCAGGGCCACACGGACAATTTCGCGCCCGTGTTCGTTGCGGGCTCCGACCGTGGACAAACGGGCAGTGCGCGCATCACCGGCCGGACGGCCGACCATCTAGTTGGAACTTTCGCACAATGAATTGGCTCGACCGCCTGACCGGCGGGTTCAAGAAAACCGCCGATCGGCTCGGCGACAACCTGTCCGGCCTGACCAGCCGGGCCGCGCTGGACACGTCGACGCTGGACGACATCGAGGAGGCGCTGATCGCCTCCGACCTCGGACCGGAAGCGTCCCGGCGCATCCGCGACGCCATCGCCGCCCGCCGCTACGACCAGCTCGACGAGCGCGGCCTGCGCACCATCCTGGCCGAGGAGATCGAGGCCATCCTGGCGCCCGTCGCCAAGCCGCTCGACGTGTGGGGCTTCCCGCGGCCGCACGTCATTCTGGTGATCGGCGTCAACGGATCGGGCAAGACCACCACCATTGGCAAATTGGGCCACCTGCTGCAGGAGCAGGATTATGGCGTGATGCTAGCCGCCGGCGACACGTTCCGCGCCGCCGCCATCGAGCAGCTGCGCATCTGGGGTGAACGGATCGGCGCGCCGGTGATCAGCGGCAAGGAAGGCGGCGATGCGGCCGGGATCGTGTTCGACGGCGTCAAGCAGGCCACCGTCACCGGCATCGACTGCCTCCTCGTCGACACCGCCGGACGGCTGCAAAACAAAACGCACCTGATGGACGAGCTGTCCAAGGTGCGGCGGGTACTCGGGCGCCTGAACGCCGAAGCGCCGCACGACGTCTTGCTGGTACTGGACGCGACCACCGGCCAGAACGCCCTCAGCCAGATCGAGGTGTTTCGCGACCTGGCGGGAGTGACGGGATTGGTGATGACCAAGCTGGACGGGACCGCGCGTGGCGGCGTGCTGGTCGCGGCGGCCGAGAAGTTCGGGTTGCCCATCCACGCCATCGGTGTCGGCGAAGGCGTTGACGACCTGCGCCCGTTCGATCCCCGCGCGGTCGCCCGGGCGATCGCGGGGCTGTACGAATGAGCACTCCGAGCTCGATCCCGCACAAGGAACCGGCCGGCGCATCGAAGCTGCTGATCGACCTCGGGCCCCTGCTGGTCTTTTTCGTCGCCAACTATCTGGCGCCGGTCAGTCCGCTGCTCAAGATCTTCGTCGCGACGGGCGCCTTCATGGTCGCGATGATCGCCGCGATGATCTACTCGGCGATCCGCTTCCGCCACATCTCCCCTTTGCTGTGGTTCTCCGGCGTGATGGTGGTGGTGCTGGGCGGCCTAACGCTGTGGCTGCACAACGAGACCTTCATCAAGCTCAAGCCGACGATCTACTACCTGCTGGTGTCGGGGCTGCTCGGCTTCGGCCTGTGGTCGGGCCGGCCGCTGCTCAAGACGGTGCTCGGCTCCGCCTACCCCGGCCTGGACGAGGACGGCTGGCGCAAGCTGACCCGCAACTGGGCGCTGTTCTTCCTGTTCATGGCGGTGCTAAACGAAGGCGTGTGGCGCAACAGCTCGACCGATTTCTGGGTCGGGTTCAAATTGTGGGGCGCCATCCCCCTCACCTTCCTGTTCGCCGCGCTGAACATCCCGATGCTGCTCAAGCACGGCCTCAGTCGCGAGGCGGCCGAGCCGACCGAACCAGGACCCGTCGAATGAGCGCATATGCCCTCTCCATCCGCGGCCTGCGCAAGGCCTATGCCAGCGGTACCGAAGCACTGAAGCGGGTCGACCTCGACATCCGCCACGGCGAGATCTTCGCGCTGCTGGGTCCGAACGGCGCCGGCAAGACCACCTTGATCTCCATCGTCTGCGGGCTGGTCAGCGCCACGGACGGCACCGTGCTGGTCGATGGCCGGCACTGGCGCGACGATTACCGCCACGCCCGCACCCGCATCGGCCTGGTTCCGCAGGAGCTCAACACCGACCAGTTCGAGCCGGTGTGGAATACCGTCGCTTTCAGCCGCGAGCTGTTCGGCAAGCCGCGCGACGACAAGCGGATCGAGGAGATTCTCCGCTCGCTCACCCTGTGGGACAAGCGCAAGGCGATCATCAAGGACCTGTCCGGCGGAATGAAGCGCCGCGTGATGATCGCCAAGGCGCTGGCGCACGAGCCCGACCTCCTGTTCCTCGACGAACCTACCGCCGGGGTGGACGTCGAGTTGCGCAGGGAGATGTGGGCGCTGGTCCGAACCTTACGCGAGCGCGGAGTCACGATCATCCTGACCACTCACTATATCGAGGAAGCCGAGGAGATGGCCGACCGGGTCGGAGTCATCAATCGCGGCGAGCTGATCCTGGTGGAGGACAAGGCCACCCTGATGAAGAAGCTCGGCCGCAAAGAGCTGCACCTGGTACTGTCCGAGCCGCTCCCGGCGGTTCCGGCGACGCTGGGCGACTGGGGTTTGCAGCTGAGCGACGACGGCAGCCAGCTGACCTACGTGTTCGACGGCACCGCCGAGCGGACCGGCATCCCGTCGCTGCTGTCGGCGCTGCGCGACGAAGGGATCGCCTTCAAGGACCTCGACACCAAGAGCTCCAGCCTGGAGGACATCTTCGTCGGGCTGATCCACGCCGGCAATGGAGCGACCTCATGAACCTGCGCGGCGCCTGGGCGATCTACAAGTTCGAGATGCATCGTTTCCGCCGGACCCTGTGGACGGGCCTGGCGGTACCGGTGATCACCACCAGCCTCTATTTCGTCGTGTTCGGGTCAGCGATCGGCAGCCGCATGACCGAGATCGGCGGGGTGCCCTATGGCGCGTTCATCGTGCCGGGGCTTATGATGCTGTCCTTGTTCACCGAAAGCATCTTCAACGCCAGTTTCGGCATCCACATGCCGCGCTTCACCGGCACCATCTATGAGATATTGTCGGCGCCGCTTTCAGCGTTCGAGACGGTGCTCGGCTATGTCGGCGCGGCCGCGACCAAGGCGATGACGGTGGCGCTGGTGATCTTCGCCACCGCCCACCTGTTCGTGCCGCTGACCGTGCAGCACCCGTTCCTGGCCTTCGGCTATCTGGCGCTGGTGGCGCTGACCTTTTGCATGTTCGGGTTCATTATCGGCATCTGGGCCAAGGGGTTCGAGCAGCTGCAGGTCATCCCGCTGCTGGTGGTGACGCCGCTGACCTTCCTGGGCGGCGCCTTTTACTCGATCGACATGCTGCCGCCGGCCTGGCGCCAAATCACCCTGTTTAACCCGGTCGTCTACCTCATCAACGGGTTCCGCTGGACCTTCTTCGGCACGGCGGACGTGTCGTTCGGGACGGCGCTGGCGGCGACGGTCGCGTTCGCCGCCGCCTGCCTGCTCGGAATCTGGTGGATCTTTCGGACGGGGTATCGCCTGAAGGCTTGACTGGCGTCAGTTCAGGCCGCGTCCCTGCGCAGGCAGGGACCCAGTTAACCTTCAAGGCACTGGGCTCCTGCCCTTGCACGAGCGCTAAGCCGCCGCGAAGCGCTGCTGCACCTTGTCCCAGTTCACCACGTTCCACCACGCCTTGAGGTAATCGGCGCGGCGGTTCTGATAGGTGAGGTAATAGGCGTGTTCCCACACGTCGTTGCCGAGGATGGGCGTGCCCTTGCGATCGGCAACGTCCATCAGCGGATTGTCCTGGTTGGGGGTCGAGACCACGTCCACGCCCTCGCCCGGCACCGCGATCAGCCACACCCAGCCGGACCCGAAGCGGCCCAAGCCGGCAGTGCTGAACTGCTCCTGTAGCCCGTCCAGCGACCCGAACTTGCCGTTGATCGCCTCGGCCAGCTCGCCCTGCGGCCCGGCGCCGTTGCCCGGCCCCATGATCTCCCAGAAGAAGCTGTGGTTCCAATGCCCGCCGCCGTTGTTGCGGACGGCCGGCGGCGCGCTCCCGACATTGCCGAGCAGTTCCTCCAGGCTCTTGCCCTGGAGCTTCGGGTCGGCGTCGACCGCCTTGTTGAGGTTGTCGACATAGGCCTGATGATGCTTGTCGTGATGGAGGCGCATGGTCTGCGCGTCGATGTGCGGCTCCAGCGCTTCATAGGCGTAAGGCAGCGGGGCGACTTCGAAGGCCATGACGTGATCTCCCTCAGTTAGGTGTGCGGGCCATGTGGTCCGGCACCCCCGGAGTGTCAACGAGCGGTCAGGCCGCTTCACCCTCAAGCAGCTTGTGCCGCTTCAAGGCATGGCGCAGCTGATCGTAGCTCAAGGACAGTGCGGCCGCGGTGGCGCGCTGGTTGAAGCGATTGGCCCGCAGCGCGTCTTCCAGCAGCGCCCGTTCGTAGCCATGCACGGCCGCGCGGAAGTCGGCGGTGGCGGTGGACGGCATCGCCGGCGCGCCCGCGATAGCCGTCGGCATTTCGGCCGGAGCGAGGGCCGGCGCGGCGGCCGTGACCACGGCCTTGCCCGGCGCCCAGGGGGAGGCAAAGGGGTCGAACTGGATCGCGCCGATCGGCCGCTCCGGATCTTCCCACCGGTAGACTGCCCGTTCGACCACGTTGCGCAATTCGCGCACGTTGCCCGGCCAGGGATAAGCTTCCAGCTCCGCTTGCGCGTCCCGGGCGAACCCGGGCCAGCCGGGCCAGCCGAGCTCCACCCCCATGCGGCGGCCGAAATGCTCGGCAAGCAACGGCACGTCCCCGATCCGCAGACGCAGCGGCGGCAGGTTCACCACTTCGAAGCACAGGCGGTCGAGGAGGTCGGCGCGGAACCGGCCCTCGTCGACCATCCGCGGCAAATTCTCGTTGGTCGCGGCGACAATCCGGACGTCGACCTTGATCGGCTTGGACGCGCCGATGCGGGTCACCTCGCCATATTCGACGGCGCGCAGCAGACGGTCCTGCGCGGGCGAACTCAACGTCGCCAGTTCGTCCAGGAACAGGGTGCCGCCGTCCGCTTCCTCGAACCGGCCGTGGCGGGTCTTGGCGGCGCCGGTGAAGCTGCCCGCCTCATGCCCGAACAGTTCGGCCTCAATCAGGTTTTCGGGCAGCGCTGCGCAGTTCATGGTCACCAGCGGCCCCGACCAGCGCGCGGAAAGATGGTGCAGGCGCTCGGCAATCAATTCCTTGCCCGTGCCGCGTTCACCAATCACAAGGACCGGGCGATTGAGTGGCGCAGCCCGGCTGGCCCGCTCCACCGCATCGAGAAAGGCGAGGCTCGAGCCGATGAAATTCTGCGTCCGTTCCACCCCATCAGTTGGTGGATTTCACGCAAGCTTGGCAAGCTCTTTCACTTCGCGGCCAGGCTGCCTTGCAGCTGATCGACGGTATTCCGGCCTTTCCGACAGATTGGCACAGCGTCTGCATAGGGTATCTCAGACAGGGCCTACCAACGGTTCAGAAGGGTAAGCGATGAGCATATTTTCCCGTACGCGGGACATCATGGCAGCCAACTTCACGGAGCTGCTCGATCGGGCGGAGGATCCCAGCAGGATGATCCGCATGATCATTCTGGAAATGGAGGAAACGCTGGTGGAAGTGCGCGCCACCGCCGCGCGCTGCATCGCCGACGCCAAGGAGATGCGGCGGGCGATGGTCCGGCTGGAGGGGTTGAAGGACAGCTGGACCGAGAAAGCGGAGCTGGCGCTCAGCAAGGGCCGCGAGGACCTGGCCAAGGCGGCGCTGGTGGAGCGGCAAAAGGCCGCCGACATGGCCAGGGGCCTGGAAGACGAGATCGCCGTGATCGACGGCACGCTCAAGAGCTACGAGGGCGACATCGCCAAGCTGCAGGGCAAGCTGCGCGAGGCACGCTCGCGGCAGAACGCCATTTCCATGCGGATCGAGACCGCCGACACTCGCGCCCGGGCGCGCGAACTGCTGAACGGCAGCCGGACGGAAGATGCCTTCAGCCGCTTCGAGCTGCTGGAGCGGCGGGCCGACTTCGCCGAAGGACGGGCCGACGCGCTGGGGATGACCGGCCCGAAGAGCCTGGAAGAAAAAATTGCCGAGCTGAAGTCCGAGGAGGCGGTCGACGCCGAACTCGAGGCGCTCAAGGCCCGGCTCGCAGCCAAGGGAAACTAGGCCGTGGAAGATATCATTGTTCCGTTCATCGCCATTGTGGTGCTGTTCATGGGCCTGCCCTGGCTCGTGTTTCATTACATCACCAAGTGGAAGACCGCCGCGACGCTGTCCGGCTCCGACGAGAAGCTGCTCGACGAACTGCATGAGCTATCGCGCCGGCTGGACGACCGGCTGTGCTCGATCGAGCGGATCATGACCGCCGACAATCCCAATTGGCGGCAGCAGTGCACGCCCGAACAATCGCGCCTGCCCGTCGAGGAACGCAGCGTCGAGGAAGAGCTGGCCCGCCTGACGGCGCGCAGCCGCGCCCGGGAGGTCCGTTGAGATGAGCACGCAGCCGCCAAGCCGAACCAAATTCTACAAGGACAAACGCAACGGCAAGGTCATGGGCGTGTGTGCCGGCATCGCCGACTACACCGGCTTTGACGTCACCCTGGTGCGGATCCTGCTGATCCTGGCGATCGTGATGGGCGGTGGCGCGCTGGTCCCCGTCTACCTGCTGGCCGGCTGGATCGCGCAGGACAAGCCGCGCGAGTTCAGCGGGCAGGATCCGGAGAACCGGCGCTTCTGGCAGGGCGTCCGCCAATCGCCGGCGCGCACCACCCGCGACATCCGCTCCCATTTCCGCGAGATCGACCGCCGGCTGATCGAGGTCGAGAGCTACGTGCTCAACAGCAACCGCAGCCTCGCCCGCGAGATCGACGAGCTGCGCTGATCCACCCACATTGACCGGGGCCTAAGATGGAAGACAAGATCCAGCTAATCGGCGTGCTGTTTCCGTTCATCGCCACCATCGTCGCCATAGCCATCGGCGGGTGGGTGATCACCACCTGGCTCAGGATCAAGCACGGCTATCCGCTTGACGGTGCCTGGGGCCAGGCGCTGCATCCCAGCGGGTCCAAGGAGGCAATCGAGCGGGTCAAGTTGCTCACCCAGGAGAATGCCCAGCTGCGGGCCGAAATCGGGTCGATCAAGGATCGCCTGGCCAACGTCGAGCGGATCGTCACCGACGACAGCACGCGGCTGGCCAGGGAGATCGACGCGCTCCAGCTTACGCGCAACTGATCGAACTGCACCCAAGCTTTCATTGAAAGGTCGAACTGATGGCCGTTATCGACGAAGACGTGTTCGCGATGATGATCACCGCGCTGCTGGTCGTCACCCTCTACGCCGCCTACCTCCGCCTGGTCACCGTCCGGCGGTTGCGCAAGCGAGTGGACCGGCTGGTGGACGAGCGGCTCAGCAAGGCCGGCGAACAGCCTCGTCAGCCCGCCGCGATCCCGGCGCAGACCAATGGCGATAGCGCCGAGTTCGCCCGGGTCCAGCAGCGCGTCGCCGTGCTGGAACGGATCATCACCGACGGCGGCCTGCAGACGGCGGCGCAGATCGACGCGCTGCGCTCCCCCGGCGAGCGCCTGGTGCGAGAGCCGGCGCGATGAACGACGTCGCCAGCTGGGTCTGGGTGCTGATCCCCCTCGCCGCCATCGGCATCGCGCCGTTCAAGATGTGGTTGCGGGTCAAGGAGAAGCAGCTCGACCGCACCACGGAATTGACCGCCGAAAAGGCCGCTCAGCATGTCAGCCGGGTGGCGGAACTGGAAGTGCGCGTTCGCGTGCTGGAAAAGATCGTCACCGATGGTGGCATTCAGACCGCGGCGCAGATCGAAGCGCTGCGCGACCTGCCCTTTTCATCTCATACTGCCGAGAAGGTCCGATGAACCCGCTAGAATTCGTATTGGTCCTGATGGCGATGATCTTTCTGTTCACGCTCATCAAGCATCGTCTGGGCGACACCCCCTCGCGTCGGCAGGACGCACTCGCCCCGCAGGAAGATGCCGAGAAACGGCAGCTGGCGGACGAGGTCCGGGCGCTCAAGGATCGCATCCAGGTGCTGGAGCGGATCACCGTCGACAAGGAGAACAGCCTGGCCCGCCAGATCGAGGAGCTGCGCGACCGGCCGTAGGCGATCGTCATCATACCGGGGCCGCGTCCGGGCGATCTCCGCCCAGTCAGGCTGAGGCGCTGCCCTATGCTGTTGGTAGGTGCGGCGCCTGACTCACGGGTTGCGGCCTGCGTTCGCGCATTTCCTCCTCACCCTTGCGGCCGAGCGCTTTGCGAGTGCCCGTCCGCGTCTGCACATAGAGCCCGGCCAGGAGGACCGGCGGCGCCAGCCATGATCCGTGCGTGACCAGTGCGGGCATCATGAAGGCGAGGACCCCCGCGACCCGCTCATAGATCGACAGCTCGTCCCACCGTGTCGCCAGCATGACCGCAAAGCCCAGGCAGACCACCGTCAGATCATAGTGGAATCCGTAGGGCAGGATAAGGAACGAGGCCGTCGCAGCCGTGAAGACGTCGAACCGCCGCCAGAGCAGCAGTGCAGCGGCCGCGCCAAAGGCGATCTGACCGAACGCGCCATAGGTGACGAACGGCGTGACCATGCTGACGTTCAGCCCCGGTCTCGTCCCATCCAGCAGTCCGACCTGGTAGCCGAAAGTCGTGTGCAGGAATGCACGCCAGGGTTCGGTGCCGAAGGCGAGCAGGCTCAATCCCACCAGCACGGCCGTTCCGGCCACCGCCGCAGCCAGTGCCCGCCGGTCGCGAAGCATCTGGACCGCGACCAGCAGGCCTAAGTGCGGTTTGATGGTCAGCGCCGCGGCGGCCAGCCCGTGGCCACGGAACGACCACAGCCATAACGCACCGCAAATGAGACCATAATGGCCGAAGACCAGGCACAGCAGCGCGGCCGGGTTCAGGATTGCCACCCATCGCGGCAAGCTCTCCGGGATCAACGGACGCGCCGCCCGGTAGAACGCCGCCAAGCTGAATGCATTCCACGCGAGCAGCCCCAACCAATACGGCAGGAGCCCGAACGGCAAGGCTAGAAAGAGGGCGTGCGGCGGGTAACTGTAGTTGTTGGCAAAGGTGATCCCAAGCTGCTGGTGCGTGATCTGGCGAAACGCATCCGGGTCGAAGATCGAGGCCACGTCGCCCGACAATACCAGCCGGGCGGCCATCCAGAGGTTGGCGAAGTCGCGGTTGACGAGCGGGAGGGGCCACGGAAGCACGAGCCAGTCCAGCTCGCGACCGACGATGTACAGCGCCCCCCACGCACATATTCCAGCCCAGAGCAGACGCATGCCGGACTGATCCTACCATCGCCGGCTCCGTCCACAAGCTCCCGCCGCAGCTGGACGCAGCAGATGTCCGAACGTGATCGTTGAAAATGGTAGCGGAGGAGGGACTTGAACCCCCGACACGCGGATTATGATTCCGCTGCTCTAACCAGCTGAGCTACTCCGCCCCGATGCCCTGGAGCCCGCCGCATGAACAGCGACGCGGGCGGGCATATAGGGGGACGGCCGGGGCCGGTCAACGCACCTCGCCGGCGCTTGACCGGCGCGAACCGCGAGCCTCGCCCCCGCGCCAATTGCTGGCGCCGTGGGCTTTCCGGAACCGGGCAGTCCGGCTCTCGTTGGACGGCAAAACAGGAGAAATTGCGATCATGGATCCGCTCACGCCCGTCGATACGTTGTGCCGCATCATCCTGCGGGCGCGCGAGTATGAGGCCCAGACTCCCGGCGAATATGACGAGGGTGAAGGTGCCGACAACGTCGACGACGAGGAGGAAGGCGCGCTCTCCGTCCTAGACGACGACCTCAACGACGGCGTTGAGGAAGAGCTGCAGGCGGCGTTCGACGACCTCGGCGAGGACCAGCTGGCCGAAGTGCTGGCCTTTTGCTGGGTCGGCCAGGGCACCTACGACGCCAGCGACTGGGACGAGGCGATGGACGAGGCGACGACCGAAGTGCGGGCTCGAAGCGCGATCGAGACCCTGCTGGAAATGCCCATGCTGGCCAGCGTGATGGAAAGCGGCATGGCCGCGTTCGACCTCACCTGCGAGGGGGTCGGCGACCTGAGCTGAGCTCAGCTGGGCTCAGCCGCGGAAGGTCCAGCTGCCGAGCCGTTCCCACGGTCCGCCGAGGTAGCGGTGGAGCGCCAGGCCGGCGATCTTCAGCGGTCGCGGCGTGAAGCTTCGTTGCAGCTCTGCCAGAAGCTCGCGTGCTGCCCGGGGCTCGGCCTTGTTCATGATCGTCACGTGGGGCCGCCAGCCCTGCCCGTCCTGCGAAGTCAGGCTGCCGTGGAAGTGGTTGGCGAGGGCCCCGCGCACTTCCTCCAGCTCGTCCGAGACGATCCGGTAAGCGACCCCGCGGCCGAGGTTCATCAGCCCGGCGACCTCCGCCCGCGGCGCAGCCTGCCCGGCGTGGCGCTTGAGCTCTCCCCGCGCCTCGTCCTCGGCCGAGGGCGGCAGGGCATGGAACATGGTAAGGTGCGCCGACAGCTGGTTGCGCTCGGGCGGGAAATGGCGTCGCCGCTGGCCGTCGAGCCAGGCGAAGTCCTCTCCGCCAAGCTCGGCGGTGACGATCAGCGCACTCATCGGCCGGGCCAATCATCCTTGGCCAGCTCGGGCAGGTTGGCAAAGGCATCGGCTTCAAGCCCGGTCGTCACCGCTCCCTCGTGGACATGCGCGCCCTGCCACTCGACCCGGCGAAAGGTCTCTCCGACCCCGGCCAGCCCGCCTTCGGCCACGACCAGGTACGTCAGTCGTCCGGATCCGCAGCCGACCATGGCGTCGACACAGGTGCCAAGGTCGAGGCCATCGCGACCCTTGAGCTTGGCCGAGACCAGCGTCGAGGCCGGAAACAGCGTCTCGCCCGGCAGGTCCCGGCTTTTCTCCGCCGCCTTTTGCGCGCCGTCCTCGACCTTGGCCTGGCGCCCGAGCCAGCGGTAGACGCCGAACAGGTTGAGCAAGGTCATGACCGCGTTGGTCCACATCAGGGCGGGTTGACCGGTCAGCAGGCCGGTCGCGAACCAGGCGATCGAGGCGATCGTGAAAACGACGAAGCCGTAGCCGGTGATTCGGCTGCCGAGGTTGGACGCGGTCAGGCAGGCGGCCAGGATGGTGGTGCCGGTCGCGATCCAGGAAGTGAGTTGGTCCATGCGCGAGAGAATGCCCGATCAGGCAAGCAGTATCCCTGCGCCGGCAGGGATCGAGATTTCTTCGCACATCGGAGCAAGAACGGGCTCCTGCCTTTGCACGAGCATCGCGGTCAGATCTCGACCTGGCTCCCGAGCTCCACGACGCGATTGGTCGGCAGCTTGAAGAATTCCATGGCGCTTTCCGCATTGCGCAGCATCCAGCTGAACAGTTTCTCGCGCCAGATAGCCATGCCCGGCCGCGAGGAGGCGATCAGCGTCTGGCGGGCGAGAAAGAAGCTGGTGTCCATCATCTTGGCGCGGGCGCCGCAATTCTCGAGCTTTCCGAGTTCCGCGGGAACGTCCATCTCTTCCATGAAGCCGTAGCGCAGCACCACCCGGAAGAAGCCGCAGCCGTAATCCTCGGTCGCCAGCCGCTTGTCCGTGATGACGTAGGGCACGTCCTCGATCCGCACCGTCAGCAGAATCACCCGCTCATGCAGCACCTTGTTGTGCTTGAGGTTGTGCAACAGGGCGTGCGGCACGCCCTTGGCGGCGCTGGTCATGAACACGGCCGTGCCCGGCACGCGGGTGGCGCTGGACGCGGCCGACTTGATGAACACTTCCATCGGCAGGCTGGCCTCCGCCATCCGGTCGAGCATCAGCTTGCGGCCCTTGGCCCAGGTCGTCAGGAGGGTGAAGGCGATGGCGCCGATCAGCAGCGGAAACCATCCGCCCTCGGGCACCTTGAGCAGGTTGGCGCTGAAGTAGGCGATGTCGACCGTCAGGAACAAGGCCAGCAGCGGCACCGACTTCCAGGCCGGCCACTTCCACAGCGAGAAGAACACCACCGACAGCAGCAGCGTATCGATGAACACCGCGCCCGTCACCGCAATGCCGTAGGCGGCGCCGAGGTTGGTCGAATTCTGAAAGGTGATCACCAGGAAGATCACCATGATCATCAGCGCCCAGTTGATCACCGGAATGTAGATCTGGCCCGCCGCAGTCTCGCTGGTATGGTCGATCCGAAGGCGCGGAATGAAGCCCAGCTGGATCGCCTGCTGAGTAACGGAGAACGCGCCGCTGATCACCGCTTGGCTGGCGATGATGCTGGCGGCCGTCGCCAACAGCACCAGCGGCAGCCGCAGCGAGTCCGGCGCAAGGTAGAAGAACGGGTTCTTGACCGTCTCCAGCGCCTGCGCCGAGCTTTGGTTGAGCAGCATCGCACCCTGCCCGAGATAGTTGAGCAGCAGGGCGGGAAGCACGAAATACAGCCACGACACCTTGATCGGTCGGCGGCCGAAATGGCCCATGTCCGCGTAAAGCGCCTCCGCCCCCGTCACTGCCAGCACCACCGAGCCCATGGCGACGAACGCCGGCAGCGGCTCGGCGATGAAAAAGGCTGCGGCGTTCCACGGGTTGAGCATGCCCAGGACCACCGCCGGAAAGTCGGCTGCGTGCATGACGCCGAGCACCGCCAGCACCACGAAGTAGATCAGCATGATCGGAGCGAACAAGGTGCCGACCACGCCGGTGCCGCGCGACTGGATAGCGAACAAGCCGATCAGGATGGCGACCGCCAGCGGCAGCACCAGCGGCTCGAAACTGGGGCTGACGGTCTCCAGCCCTTCGACCGCCGACAGCACAGTCATGGCCGGGGTGATCATGCTGTCGCCGTAGAACAGCGCGGTGGCGAACACGCCCAGCATGACGATGCCGCCGGCCCATCGCCGCTTGTCGCTGGTGGAGCGGTTGATCAGCGCCAGCAGAGCCAGGCTGCCGCCCTCGCCCTTGTTGTCCGCTCGCATGATGATGATGACGTATTTCAGCGTCACGATGATCATCATCGACCAGAAGATCAGGCTCAGCACGCCGAAGATGTGCAGCTGGTCGGGGACCAGCTGGTGGTGGCCGGCAAAGGTCTCCCGGAACGCGTAGATCGGCGAGGTGCCGATATCGCCGAAGACGATGCCGATGGCGCCGACCGCGAGCTTCGCCAACGACCCCTGCGGCGCATGGCCGTGGGCGTGCTGGGTGTCCGTTACCCCCTCGCTGGCGGCAGGTACGGCGGCTCCTGTGGCGGTGATGTTCATGGACGGCGGTGGCGCGCTCTAGCAGGCGCGTTGCACGGCTGCAATCGGCTGGCTTTGAGGACGAAAGCCGGTCTATAGGCGCGCGCGATCACACCCATTCAACAGCCAGCGGAAAGCGAGCGTTCCATGCGCATCGGCGTGCCCAAGGAAATCAAGAACCACGAATATCGAGTCGGCCTGACTCCGGCCTCCGTCAAGGAATTGGTCTCGGCCGGCCACGAGCTGTTCGTGGAGGCCAAGGCCGGCAGCGGCATCGACTGCCCGGATGCCGCCTTCCAGAAGGCCGGAGCAACCATTCTGCCGACGCCCGAGGCATTGTTCGAAGCGGCCGACATGATCGTCAAGGTGAAGGAGCCGCAGCCCAGCGAAATCGCGCTGCTGCAGCAGCGGCACCTGCTGTTCACCTATCTCCACCTCGCTGCCGACAAGGCCCAGGCCGAGGGGCTGGTGAAGTCGGGCGCGACCTGCATCGCCTATGAAACGGTGACCAGCCGCTCCGGGCAATTGCCGCTGCTCAAGCCGATGAGCGAGGTCGCGGGCCGCATGTCGGTCCAGGTCGGCGCCCATTACCTCGAAAAGGAACAGGGAGGCCGCGGCGTGCTGCTGGGCGGCGTGCCCGGCGTGGCGCCCGCCAAGGTGGCGATCCTGGGCGGCGGCGTGTCGGGCGTGAATGCCGCGCAGATGGCGGTCGGCATGCGCGCCGACGTCACCATCTACGACATCAACATGGAGCGGCTGGCCGAACTGGACATGTTCTTCTCCAGCCAGATCAAGACCGCCTACGCCTCGCGCGACGCCATCGCCCGTGCCGTGGAGGAAGCGGAGCTGGTGATCGGCGCGGTGCTGGTCCCGGGCGCGGCCGCACCCAAGCTCGTCACCCGCGACATGCTTGGAACGATGAAGCGCGGCAGCGTGCTGGTCGACATCGCCATCGACCAGGGCGGCTGCTTCGAGACCAGCCACGCCACGACCCACGACGACCCGGTGTTCGAGGTCGACGGCGTTATCCACTATTGCGTCGCCAACATGCCGGGGGCCGTGTCGCGGACCAGTGCGTTCGCGCTCAACAACGTCACCCTGCCCTTTGCGATGAAGCTGGCCGGCCTGGGTGCGGAAGAGGCCATGCGGCAGGACCCGCACCTGGCGATGGGCCTCAACGTGTCGGGCGGGAAGATCCGGCACGAGGCGGTGGCCGAGGCGCTGGAACTGCAGTTCGAACCGGTCACCTAAGTGGGAACAAGGCGGGAACGGTGGCGTTGTCCTGTTCAACTCAATCGATTGAGAAAGCACAGGCAATGACCACCAAGCCCGACGACAATCCCAAGGCCCACCCGACCGGCAACGCCGTCAAGGACCCGGACAACTGGACCACCGGCGACCAGCCGATGACCGGCGCGCAGGCGAGCTACCTGCAGACGCTGTCGGAGGAGGCCGGCGAGGAGTTCGACCCGGAACTCAACAAGGCCGACGCGTCCAAGAAGATCGACGAACTGCAGGACAAGACCGGCCGCGGCGACTAGCTCCGGCCGGCGCTCAGCGCCTGGACTCCGCCGGCGATGATTGGGCGATAGCTCGCATTCGGCGGCGCCAGCGCCAGCGCCTGCCGCCACATCGCCAAGGCCTGGTCCGCTTGGCCGCCACGGGCCAGCGCCAGTCCTTGGAAGAATAACGGAGCCGGGTGTTTCGGCGCCAGTCGGCGAGCACGTTCGAACGCGACCGTCGACGCCGGCGTGATCATCCCCGCATGGTCAACCAACGCATTGCCCAGACCGATGTACAGTGCCGGGTCGCGCGGATGCTTGCGCAGGCCCGAGCGGATGATCTTGACGGCATTCTCCGTATCGCCGCGACGCTCGTAGCTGTCGGCGATCATCAGCCACGGCTCGGCCGGCGTGAAGCGGCCGAGCATCGCCTGGCGCGGCTCGGTCAACGGCAGCGACGGAGCGCGGCGACCGGCTTCCTTGGGCGTCCCGCGCAGCGCCGGGCGACCCTGCAGGGCATAGCCGGCGCTGCCCAGCATCAATGCCGCCAGCACCAGTTGCAGGGCGGCCCCGCGCAGCTTGCCCAGCCACCACAGCCCACCGGCCGTGAGCAGCACCAGCAGCAGGAGCCAGGCATAGCCCATCAGCGGCTCCGCTTCAGCCGCCGCGCGGCGAGCAGCCCGCCCATCAGCAGCAGCAACAGCGGCGCGGCGTAGAGGAACAAGGTCTCCGGCCCGAACACCGGCGCGTAGCTGACCCAGCTGCCGTAGCGGGCGATCAGCCAGTCGCGGATCCGGTCGGGGCTCTCCCCCGCCTTGATCCGCTCGCGCACCAGGTTGCGCATGTCGCCGGCCAGTTCCGCGTCGCTGTCGGCGATCGACTGGCCCTGGCAGACCAGGCAGCGCAGTTCGCCCATCAGCGCCTTGGCCCGGGCCTCCTGCCGCGGGTCCTCCAGCTGCTTGTAGGCATAAGGCGCCGGGGGCTGGTTGCTGTCCGCGGCGACGGGCGCGGCGGCCAGCAGCGTCAGGGCCAGGACCAGCCTGCGCCTCACCGCACCTTCTCCCACTCGGCCATGATCGTGGCCACGTCCTGCGGCATGATGGCGCCGAGGTGGTGGTAGCGGATGATCCCGCGGCCATCCACGATGAAGCTTTCGGGCACGCCCGAGGCGCCGAGTGCGATCTGCGCCTGCCCGTTCGGGTCCGCGCCGATGCGGGCGTAGCCGTCGCCCCGCTCGCCGAGGAACTTGGCGATATCCGGAGCCGTGTCGCGGATGGCGATGCCGTCGATCCCGACCCCGCGGGCCTTCAGATCGGCCAGGACCGGCGCCTCGGCGACGCACGGCACGCACCAGCTGGCGAACAGGTTGACGAGGCGTGGGTGGCCGTCCGCCAGGTCGGCGGAACCGAAGCCCGGCTTGGTCGGCAAGGCGGCTGTCAGGACGAACGGCGGCAGCGGCTGGCCGACCAGCTTGGAGGCCACGACCGTGCTGGGCGGATCGGCCAAGCGCCACAGCGCCGCGCCGACGAACAGCGCGAAAACGAGCAGCGGCAGGGCGAGCCACAGCTTGCGGGTCATGCGAGCACCTCATCCGTACGCCGCTGCCGCCGTCCGCGCCACAGCCGCCCGACCAGTGCCATGGCACCGCCCAGCGCGATCAGCGCCCCGCCGAGCCAGAGCAGCGTGACCATCGGCTTCCACCACAGCCGCAACTGCCAGCGGTTCCCCTCGCGATGGCCGAGAACGGTGTAGAGCTGCCCGTCGAGCAGGGTGTCGATCGCCGCTTCGCTGGTCTCCGTCGGTGGATCGGAGAAGGTCCGGCTTTGCGGGTTCAGCCGGACAGTCGTGCCCCCTCGGGTGGCCAGCAGGTGCCCTTCGACCGCCGTCCAGTTCGGCCCGGCGACAGGGTCCACCCCGACCAGCCTGACCGACCATGGCCCGACCGTCAGCATCTCGCCCGGGCGCGCGGCGGCGAGCGTCTCGCGGGTGAACGCCGTGTCGGATGCCGCTCCGGCCAGCGCCACGGCCACGCCCAGGTGGCTGACCACCATGCCCCAGGTCGCCAGGGGCGTCCGGCGCAGCTTGCGCCCGGCCAGCGGCAGCAGCGACGCCACCGCCAGCCCGGCGGCGAACGCCAGGCCGAGCCGCGCCAGCAGGCTCATGTCGTTGAGGAACGTCGCCGCGAACGCCACGGCGGTGACCACCAGCGGCAGTGCGACTCGCCGCAGGTTCGGTCGCCGGTCCCGCCGCCAGTTGAGCAGCGGACCGATGAACAGCAGCAGCGCCAGCAGCAGCGTGATCGGGCCGGTCACCGCATTGAAATAGGGCGGACCGACCGAGATCTTGTCGGCGGTCGCCGCCTCGACGAAGATCGGATAGAGCGTGCCGACGAACACCACCCCGAGCAACACGCTCAGCAGCAGGTTGTTGGCAACCAGCGCCCCTTCGCGGCTGACCAGTTCGAACCGGGCGCCCTCCCGCACAGTGCCGATTCGCACCGCGAACAGCGCCAGCGCGCCGCCAACATAGAGCACCAGCAGCGCCAGGATAAAGCTGCCCCGGCTCGGATCGACGGCGAAGCTGTGGACGCTGGTCAGGATGCCCGAGCGGACCAGAAAGGTGCCGACCATCGACATGGAGAACGCAACCACCGCCAGCATCACCGTCCAAGCGCGCAAGCCCCCGCGCGCCGCCAGCACGTTGACGCTGTGCAGCAGCGCGGTGGCGGCCAGCCACGGCATCAGCGACGCGTTCTCGACCGGGTCCCAGAACCACCAGCCGCCCCAGCCGAGCTCGTAATAAGCCCAGTAGCTGCCGGCCGTGATCCCCAGCGTCAGCAGCACCCACGCGCCCAGCACCCACGGCCGCATGGCGCGGGCCAACGCCGGCCCGACCTCACGGGTGATCAATGCCCCCACCGCCAGGCTGAACGCGACCGACAGGCCGACATAGCCGAGGTATAGCGTGGGTGGATGGAAGGCGAGGCCGGGGTCCTGCAGCAGCGGGTTCAACCCCTGCCCCTCCCCCGGCGCCGGATAGAGCCGCGCGAACGGGTTGGATGCGATCAGCAGGAAGCCGAAGAAGCCCAGCGCCAGCGCCGCCTGGGCCCCGAGTGTCGCCCGCATGGTCGCCGCCGACAGCCGCCGCTCGACCAGCGCCAGCCCGGCCCCGGCCACCGCCAGCACCGTCACCCACAGCAGCATGGAGCCTTCATGGTTCCCCCACGCGCCCGAGAACCGATAGATGAACGGCTTCATGGAATGGCTGTTGGCGGCGACCAATTCGACGCTGAGATCGGTGCGAATGAACAGCCAGATCAGCATGGCAAAGGCGAACAGGGTCAACAGCCCCTGCGCCACCGCCGTGGGGACGGCGATCGCCCGCACGTCGCCGACCCGCGGCCCGGCAATCGCGGCGCCCAGCTGCAGCAGTGCGAGCGCGGCCGCGAGCCACAGAGCGGCAAGGCCGGCTTCAGCGATCACCTGGCGACCGTCTCCCGGGTCTTCCGCTCGGCAGCCAGATTGCCCATCTGCGGCGGCATGTAGCGCTCGTCGTGCTTGGCCAAGATGGTGTCGGCCACGAACGCGCCGCCTGGCTCCAGCCGCCCTTCCGCGACCACGCCGCCGCCTTCCTTGAACAGGTCGGGCACGATCCCGCGAAAGCGCACGGGCACGTCGGCCGGGCCGTCCGTCACGACAAAGGCGATGCTGACGCCGTCCGGTTGCCGGGCGATCGACCCGGCCTTGACCATTCCGCCCAGGCGGATCGGCTCACCGACACGGGCTCGCCCGGCGGCGATGTCCTGGGGCGTGCGGAAGTAGGCGGCGCGGTCCGACAGGCCCCACATGGCCAGCACCGCCGCCCCGACCAGCGCGACGACCGCAAGGATGACGAGCACCAGCCGCTGGTGCTTGGGCGCGGGCTTCATCGGCGCTTGCCCAGAGCCTCCGCCCGCGCCTCGGCCGAGCGCATCGCGGCCCAGCTCCAGGCGACCAGCCCACCGGTACCGCCGGCCACCACGCCGAACGCGGCGAGGACGAACGCCCACTGGTTCATGCCGCCGTCGCCATTCGCCGCAGCCGCATTTCGACCTTGGTCTCGGCCAACTCGGCTCGCATGCGCATCAGCACCGCAGCTCCGAACAGGGCGGAAAACCCGAGGGTCGTCAATGGCAGCGGCCACAGCATGGCCGGCGCGATGGAGGACCCTGACAGCGAGATGCTCTCGCCCTGGTGGAGCGTGCGCCACCATTGCACGGAGAAGTGGATGATCGGCAGGTTGACGATGCCGACGATGCCGAAGATCGCCGCCGCCCGGCCCTCCGGTCCGCGCTCCTTTTCGGCCGCCGCCAACGCCATGTAGCCGAGGTAAAGGAAGAACAGCACCAGCATGCTGGTCAGGCGCCCGTCCCACTCCCACCAGGTGCCCCAGGTCGGGCGGCCCCAGATCGAGCCGGTGACCAGGCACAGCAGCGCAAACGTCGCGCCAACCGGCGCGATCGCCCGCGCCGCGAGGCCGGCGAGCGGATGGCGCCAGACCACGGTCGCCACGCTGGCCAGCGCGATGCCGGTCCAGCCGCCCATGCCCAGCCAGGCAGCCGGCACGTGGATGTGGAGGATTCGCGCCGTCTCACCCTGCAGATAATCTGGCGGGATCAGGAACAGTGCCCCGGCCATGCCCGCCAGGCTCAGCACCGCGCCGATCAGGAGCAGCCAGCCGGTGGCCGGACGCGCGATCTTCAGGAAGCGGGCGGGATTGGCGAAACGGTGCATCGGTTGCGGCTATCTAGCGGCTGCGTGCTCCCCGCGCCACTAGGGACAATGCCTTAGCGGCGCCCGATCAACTGCTGCGCCATCGCGTCGGCCACTGCCGCCGGATCGCGGCCGCTGTCCGCGCTGTCGGCCCAGATCCGCTCCAGGCGGTCGGGAATGGCCTCGATCCGCTGCCGCACCAGGCTGGCATCGCCGTCCCTTACATACTCGGTGGACACGTTGATGATCCCGCCGGCGTTGATGACATAATCGGGCGCGTAGAGGATGCCCCGCTCGGTCAAGCGCCGGCCATCCTCGCGGGTGGCGAGCTGGTTGTTGGCGCCGCCGGCGACGATCGGCGTGCGCAGGGCCGCGATCGACTCCTCGGTCAGGATCGCGCCCAGCGCATTGGGGCTGAGCACGTCGGCTTCGAGCGTCATGATCTCGTTCGGGTCGACGATGGTCGCCCCCGTCGCCTCGGCGAGTTTCTGCACCTTAGCCGTATCGACGTCGGCGATCGACAGCCGCGCGCCTTCCGCCGCGGCATGCATCGCCACTCCGCTGGCGACGCTGCCGGCGCCCTGCATGGCGATGTGCAGGCCATTGAGGCTGTCCTTGCCCAGCGCGCGGCGGACTGCCGCCTTGATCCCCAGGAACACGCCCAGCGAGGTGTGCGGACCCGGATCGCCGCCAACCGCGCCCTGCTCCACCGGCAGCCCGGCGACGAACTTGGTCTGGCGGCTGACCTCCTGCATGTCGGCGACGCCGATGCCGACGTCCTCGGCCGTGACGTAGCGACCGCCCAAGCCATTCACCGCCCGGCCGAACGCGGCCATCATCTGCGGCGTCTTGGACCCATCCGCCGGCGCAAGGATCACCGCCTTGCCGCCACCCATCGGCAGCCCGGCCATGGCGTTCTTGTAGCTCATGCCGCGCGACAGGCGCAGCGCGTCGGTCACCGCCGCATCGTCTTCGGCGTAATGCCAGAAGCGGCAGCCGCCGCCGGCCGGGCCTAGGTGCGTCGAGTGGAGAGCGATTATGGCCTTGAGGCCGCTGGCAGGGTCGGTAACGAAGTGCACGTCCTCGTGCGCGTCGAAGTCGGGCAGCGCCCAGATAGCGGTCATGATCGCTGGTTCGTCCGTCGATGAAGGAGAAAAGGATGGGGCGACCGACGGGACTTGAACCCGCGACCCCCGGTACCACAAACCGGTGCTCTAACCAACTGAGCTACGATCGCCACTGCCCGAGTTCGGGCGCGCGGCTCCCTTACGGTTGGGGACGCAAGATGGCAAGAAGCGCGACGGGACGGAGAAACGCGATGGCGCACGAAACACTGATCAAGTTCGGCTACCCCGGCACGCTGCTGAAGGAAGGGCGGCATTGGGCGCTGCTGCTGCGCCCGGCCCAGCCGACGCTGGGCAGCCTGGTGCTGTGCGCCGCCTCCGATGCCCGGGCCTACGGCGACCTGCCACCGCAAGCCTTTGCCGAGCAGGCCGAGTTCGTCGTCGCCGCCGAGCGCCTGCTGCGGGACTTCGTCGCTTATGAGCGCATCAACTACCTGATGCTGATGATGGTCGACCCGCACGTCCACTTCCACATCATCCCTCGCTACGACGGCGTGCGGAGTTTCGCTGGAGAGGACTTTCCCGACGCGGGCTGGCCCGGGCTACCGACCCTCACCGATTCGCGGCCCGCCCCGTCCGATCTTGCCGACGAGCTCCGCCAACGGTTAGCCCAATCGGAAGGTCATCAAGGAGCTTGAAGCCTCAACCAACCAGCGGCGCGGCCAACCCAACTCTGCCGGTCGCCCTGCTCGCGAGGCGTGGTCGCCGACTGTCGGCGGCAAGCCGCCATTCAAACGCCCGGAAGCCGCCAAAAACGCGGGCCAGCCGTCGGCCGCAATGGCCGATGCGAGTCGTCAATCTATGATGATCCGAGTATCACTCAGCGCTACATCCGTGATCGTAAGACTACCCTTCTGGTCGAACTCGATGTCGAGCGTCCAACGATCTTCGATCCGGGTTGAACGCTCCGGAACCTTGGCCAGATCGACACTGACGCAATCAGGTCGCGGTTCCTCGTAGCACTCGCCGACTTGAAGAATGGCGCGTGACTTAATCGATGCAGTGATTGCTCGAACGTCTTTCGCGCATTGTGGTCGATCGTGGATGTCGGGCGGGTAAGGCCTGCAATGCAGTCGGAACGGCAGCTTGGCTCGTTTTCTGGCGGCCGCCACTACGGCATCGGCAAGGCGAGCGGCCAGGTAAGCCCGCCCAGGCTCAGCGCTGAACCACATGTCCATGTCGGTACGTCGTCTGCAGGCCTGCTCCAAATGCCCGCGATAGTCATTCGCCCCTGCCGCAGAAACCGGCGGAAGACTGCCTGCCACCGTATAGACCGGTTCCAACCACTTTCCCGCCGAAGTTTTCACCAGGCGAGAACCGAAGAACCCTCCTGTAACCTGAAGGCCGCGAGTCTCGCACATGCCCGGTCCCGGACCGGCCCTGGCAGCAGGATAGAACTCGTTGATCTCGGCGCCGGACCTCAGCACATCCCATCTGTGGCCGACGAAGTGAGCCACACGACGGCCTATCAGTCGGTCTGCGTATAACTGAATGCCAAGCCCCTTGGTAGGATCGAACGGTCGACCATCCGGCGCTGGCGGCGTATCCGGGTATGGATCTCCCCACAGCGGGTCCGGACGCTCATCGATGCTGCCGGCAGGCACGGTGTACGAGAGCGGGGGTCCATTCGCTTGACCGCAGCCCGCCACTGTTGAGGAAACGCCAAGAAGAGCTGCCGCTAAGCGCAGATCACAGTCTCCGACGGCCATCCAATCTTTGTGGCGGTTGCGCCCAGCCCTGGCAACATCCCGACCTCAGAGACCAGAAATCGATGAGGCGCGGACCGCACGAGAAAACCCCAGGAAACCGCGCGGTCCCCTGGGGCCTCGAAAGCATGGTGGGCGCGGTAGGGATTGAACCTACGACCCCACCCGTGTGAAGGGTGTGCTCTACCACTGAGCTACGCGCCCATGCCCGGGCCGAGCGGCGGATAGAGAAGCCGGACAGGGCTGTCCAGCCTCTCGGATTTTCTTACTGCACCGCGTCCTTGAGGACCTTGCCCGCCCGGAACTTGGGCGTGGCGCTGGATGGAATGTCGAGCGGTTCGCCGGTGCGCGGGTTGCGCCCCGTCGACGCCTTGCGGCGGGTCACGGAAAAGGCGCCGAACCCGACCAGCCGCACTTCGTCGCCGCGCTTCAACGCGGAGGTCACCACTTCCAGCATGGTTTCGACGGCGCGCGACGCGTCGTTGCGGTTCAGGCCAGCCCGATCGGCCACCTGGGTGATGAGTTCCTGCTTGTTCACCTAACCTGCTCCTCCACGGCCGTGCCCTGGGGCGCGGCCGGTTACGCTTACTAGTGCCGGACCACGGGCTGGCCCCCGGCCGCCAGCGGCGGTTCGGCGGCATGCTCGTCCGTTTCCGTCCATTCGATCGGCTCGAGCTTGGCGGCCAGCGCCTCGCTCAGGACCTCGTCGACATGGGACACCGGCACGATCCGGAGGCCCTCCTTCACATTCGCGGGCAGTTCCGCAAGGTCCTTCTCATTCTCCTTGGGAATGATCACCGTGGAAATGCCCCCGCGCAGCGCGGCGAGCAGCTTTTCCTTGAGGCCGCCGATCGGCAGGACCCGGCCGCGCAGCGTCACTTCGCCGGTCATCGCCACGTCCCGCCGCACGGGCGTGGCGGTCAGGGTGGAGATGATGGTCGTGACCATGCCGATGCCCGCGCTCGGCCCGTCCTTGGGCACCGCGCCTTCGGGCAGGTGGACGTGGACATCCTTTTTGGCGAACAGCGACGGCTTGACGCCATAGGCGGGCGCCCGGGCGCGGACGAAGCTCCACGCCGCCTGGACGCTTTCCTGCATCACGTCGCCCAGCTTGCCGGTGGTCTTGATCTGGCCCTTGCCGGGCACGGTCACCGCTTCAATGGTCAGCAGCTCGCCGCCGACCTCGGTCCACGCCAGGCCCGTGACGGCGCCGATCTGGTCCTCGTCCTCGCTCATCCCGTAGCGGTAACGGCGCACGCCGAGATAGTCGCCGAGGTTGTCCTCCGTGACCGTGACGGACGTGAACGCCCCTTCCAGGATCTTGCGCAGCGCCTTGCGGGCGACCTTGGCCAGCTCGCGTTCCAGCGTCCGGACGCCGGCCTCACGCGTGTAGTAACGCAGCACCGCACGCAGCCCGTCGTCGCTGAATTCCAGCTCTGCGGCCTTGAGCCCATGCGCTTCCAGCTGCTTGGGGATAAGGTGGCGGCGGGCGATCTCCACCTTCTCGTCCTCGGTGTAGCCTTCCAGCCGGATGATCTCCATCCGGTCGAGCAGCGGCTGCGGCATGTCGAGCGAGTTGGCGGTGGTCACGAACATGATGTCGCTGAGGTCGTAGTCGAGCTCCAGGTAATGGTCCTGGAACTTGGCGTTCTGCTCGGGATCGAGCACCTCCAGCAGCGCGGACGCCGGATCGCCGCGGAAATCCTGGCCGAGCTTGTCGATCTCGTCGAGCAGGAACAGCGGATTGCTGGTCCCGGCCTTTTTGAGGTTGGACACGATCTTGCCCGGCAAGGAACCGATGTAGGTCCGCCGGTGACCACGAATCTCCGCCTCGTCGCGGACTCCACCCAGGCTCTGGCGGACGAACTCGCGGCCCGTCGCCTTGGCGATCGAGCGGCCGAGCGAGGTCTTGCCGACGCCCGGCGGTCCGACCAGGCACAGGATCGGGCCCTTGAGCTTGTTGGTGCGAGCCTGGACGGCGAGATATTCGACGATCCGCTCCTTGACCTTCTCCAGGCCATAATGGTCCTCGTCGAGGATCCGCTGGGCCTCGCCGATGTCCCGCTTCAGCTTGCTCTTCTTGCCCCACGGCAGCCCGAGCAGGACGTCGAGGTAGTTGCGCGCAACCGTCGCCTCGGCGCTCATCGGCGCCATCGCCTTCAGCTTCTTCAGCTCGGCGGTCGCCCGCTGGCTCGCTTCCTTGCTGAGCCGCGTCTTGCGGATCTTGGCGGCCAGTTCGGCCAGCTCGTCGCCGCCCTCCCCGTCGTCGTTGCCCAGCTCGCGCTGGATCGCCTTTAATTGCTCGTTGAGGTAATATTCGCGCTGGGTCTTTTCCATCTGGCGCTTCACGCGCGAGCGGATCTTCTTCTCGACCTGCAACACGCCCAGCTCGCCTTCCATGAAGGCGAACACCATCTCCAGCCGGCGCTGGGGGCTCAGCTCGGACAGCACGGCCTGCTTGTCGGCGACCTTGATCGACAGGTTGGAGGCGACCGCGTCGGCCAGCGCCGACGCGCTCTCGATCTCGCCCAGCTGGATGCTGGTCTCGGCCGGCAGGCGCTTGTTCAACTTCGCATAATTGTCGAACTGGTCGACCACCGAACGCATCAGGGCCTGAACTTCGGCGCCTTCGGCGTCCTCGTCGGTCACGTCCTCGATCTCGGCGACCAGGTGCCCCTCGGCCTGCTCCAGCGACAGGAGCTTGGCGCGGCGCACGCCCTCCACCAGCACGCGCACGGTGCCGTCCGGCAGCTTCAACAGCTGCATGGCCGTGGCGACCACGCCCAAGTCGTACAGCGCATCCCGGTCCGGCTCGTCCTCGGCCGGGTCGAGCTGCGCCACCAGGAAGATATGCTTGTCGGCCGCCATCGCCGTTTCCAGGGCGGCGACCGACTTCTCGCGCCCGACGAACAGGGGCACGATCCGATGCGGGAACACCACGATGTCGCGCAACGGGAGAATGGGGAGACGTTCACTCATGGTCGCCATATGGGCGCGGGCACGGCGGTGCGCAACAAAGAGAGGACAAGCAGCTACCACCGCCGGGAACGGGCGGGCCGCCGAGGCTTTCCTCCTCTCACGCACGTAAGGAGAACAGCAATGGACGATCGCGAGAAGATCAGCACCGGCCCGAACGAGCGAGCCATCAACGAGACCATCGCCGGCACCGCGCCGGGTATTCCGGACGAAGCCATGGCCCCGGGCGAGGAACTGCCCGAGCCGCCCACCGACGAGGAAGTGGCGAGGATCGCAGAGAAACTCGGCGCCCCGATCCCGCGCGACTAGCGGAGCTTGGCAGGTCCCTCCCGTCTCGCGGGAGGGACCTGCTTCACGTCAGCCGCGCTCGCCGGCGACCTGCGACTGCGGCGATTGGGGCGGCTGGTTGACGCCGTTGGCCAGCCAGCGCGAAGTCGCGCCGCAGCTGCTGGTGGCCTGCACCGGCTGCCCGGCCTGGAAGGCCTGCGCATAGGGGAAGCACTCGGACGCGCCGCCGGTGGTGAGGCACAGCTTGCCGCCATTCGCCGTCCAGCTGGCCGGAACCGAACGTCCCGACGGGGTCTGGATGGCGGCGGTGCCGTCGCCGTTGAAGGTGACCGTGTTCACCACGCCGTTGGTTTCGACCTGGACCGACTGGCCGACGATCTCCGAACCGGGAGTCCAGCCCTGGGCGGCGGCGGCGCCGCTCAGCGCCACGGCGGCCAGACCAAGAGCGATCCTTGCAAGCGTCATCGAGAAATCACTCCCCTGTTCAGGCGCCGTCGGGCGCAAGCGTCGTCCGGCACTTCAAACGCAGCCGCGCGCCGCGCGGTTGCAGCCCCGCTCCGCGGCGGGCTTGCCGGTCCGCCCGCAACCCACCATAGCCCGCGGCTGCTGACAAGGCCGGAGTTTCATTCGTTCGTGCAACGCCCCCGCATCGTCGTGGTTGGACTTGGCTATGTCGGCCTGCCGCTGGCGGTGGCGCTGGCCGAATCGTTTGAGGTGATCGGGCTGGACAGCGATCCGCGCCGCGTCGCCGAACTGCAGGCCGGCCACGACCGGACTCGCGAAGTCGCCGCCGACCGGCTCCGCGCCAGCTCCCTGGCCGTGACCGCCGATCCGGCCGCGGCGCGGGGGCGCGACCTCTACATCGTCACCGTTCCGACCCCGGTCGACGCCGCCAACCGACCGGACCTTCGTCCACTGCTCGGGGCCACCCGAACCGTTGCCGGCCTGCTCGACGCCGCCGTCCCGGCGGTGGTGGTGTTCGAGAGCACCGTCTACCCCGGCGTCACCGAGGACGTCTGCGGACCGGAACTGGAGAACTTGTCCGGCCTCACCCGGGGCACTCACTTCCGGCTCGGCTACAGCCCGGAACGGATCAATCCCGGCGACACCGTCCACACGGTCGACAAGATCACCAAGGTCGTCGCCGCCGAAGACCCGGCCACGCTCGACCTGCTCGCCCGCGTCTATGGCGCGGTGAACGGCGGCGACGTCTTCCGGGCGGCATCGATCCGGGCCGCCGAAGCCGCCAAGGTGATCGAAAATGCCCAGCGCGACATCAACATCGCCTTCATGAACGAGCTGGCGCAGATCTTCGCGAAGCTGGACCTGTCGATCTGGGACGTGCTCGACGCCGCTCGCACCAAGTGGAACTTCCTGCCCTTTGAACCCGGCCTGGTCGGCGGCCACTGCATCGGCGTTGATCCTTATTACCTGTCACACCGCGCGCAGCAGCTCGGCCACCACCCGCAGGTGGTGCTGGCGGGCCGCGCCACCAACGACGGCATGGGGACGTGGATCGCGGACCAGTTGCACGACCGCCTGCGACCGTCCGCGCGGGTGCTGGTGCTCGGCCTCACCTTCAAGGAAAACGTGCCCGACCTGCGCAACAGCCGGGTGATCGACATCGTCCGCCGCCTGCAGGCGCTCGGCCACCAGGTCGACGTCGCCGACCCGCTCGCCGACCCGGACGAGGCCCAGCGCGAATATGGCCTCCAGCTCGTCGAACCGGACGGCACGCGCTACGCGATGGTGGTCGGTGCCGTGCCCCACGCCGGGTACCGCAACTGGCCGGTCGAGCGCCTGGCCGCCCTGCTCGAACCGGGCGGCTGCGTGGCCGACATCAAGCGCCTGTGGCGCCTCCCCACGGACGGCACTCCGTTCAGCATCTGGACGCTGTAGGCGCCGCCGATGCTGCAGCTTCGCCAACGCCGAACCGAGGATCGCGGACGTGGCAGCTGGCTGGTGCGCAAGCGGGTCCAGCTGGTCGGCGCCCTGCTGATCGCCGGCTTGCCCCCCTTCCTGTGGCGCGTCGCCTTCACCCCCGAGGCGATCGACGCGGCCACCTACCACACCCTGCTCGCCAACGTCGTGGCGGTGGTTATCGCCTTCTGGCTGCGGCTGTCGATCGAGCCATACCCCGGGATCCGCTCCAGCACCGTCATCCTGCCCACCGCTGCCGCCGCCCATGGCGTCGTGCTGGCCTTTTTCTTCTTCTCGCGCCTGCCCTACGACCGGTTCGGCTTCCTGGCCGGGTTCCTGCTCCACGTGCTGTGGTTCTACGTCATCTACTTCCTGGTGCAGCGCCGCACCCGCCTGCGGATCGGGGTGGTCCCGATCGGGTCAGTCGAGCCGCTGATCGCCATCGACAGCGTCACCTGGATCCCGCTCGTTCGCCCCCAGCCGGAGCTGCTGCCCCGCTGCGATGCCCTGGTCGCCGACTTCACCGCCGAGCTGCCGCCCGAGTGGGAAGCCTTTCTGGCCGACGCCGCACTGGCGGGCATGATCGTCTATCAGGTCAAGCCCTTGGCGGAGTCGCTGACCGGCCGCGTTCGCATCGACCATCTGTCGGAGAACAGCTTCGGCAGCCTGGTCCCGGCGCGCGGCTACTTCCACCTTAAGACCCTGATCGACTGGACCGTGGCGCTGGCCGCCCTCCCCATTCTTCTGCCAGTGCTGGCCGGGGCCGCGCTCGCCATCCTGCTCGACGACGGCGGCCCCGTGCTGTTCCGCCAGGCCCGGATCGGCCACCGCGGCCACCGCTTCAAGGTCACCAAGTTCCGCACCATGCGGGTCGGCGCCGGCAGCGCGCTCGACGCGCGGCTGGCCGCCATGACCGGCGATCTCGATCCCCGCATCACCCGGGTCGGCGCCGTTCTCCGCAAGACCCGGCTCGACGAACTGCCGCAGGTCTTCAACGTCCTTGCCGGCCAGATGAGCTGGATCGGGCCCCGCCCCGAGGCCGAGGTGCTGTCGCTGTGGTACGTCGGCGAGCTGCCCTTCTATCGCTACCGCCATGTCGTGAAGCCGGGTATCTCGGGCTGGGCGCAAGTCAGCCAGGGCCACGTCGCGGAGGTCGCGGAGGTCCACCGCAAGCTCCAGTACGACTTCTACTACATCAAATATTTCTCGCCCTGGCTCGACGTGCTGATCCTGTTCAAGACCGCCAGAACCATCTTCACGGGTTTCGGCGCCCGCTGAACCTGCGCTAGGGGCTTACGACCATGACCCATGACATCCACATCGTCGGCGGCGGCCTGGCCGGCTCCGAAGCCGCCTGGCAGCTGGCCGAAGCAGGGCTGCACGTCCGCCTCAGCGAGATGCGCGGCGGCGGCGGCGGCACGCCGGCGCACGACACCGACCGGCTGGCCGAGATGGTCTGCTCCAACAGCTTCCGTTCCGACGATTCCGACAACAATGCCGTCGGCCTGCTTCACCAGGAAATGCGGCGCATGGGCTCGCTGATCATGCGCACGGCCGACGAGCACCGGGTTCCCGCCGGCTCCGCCCTCGCCGTCGACCGCGACCGCTTCGCCGCCGCCGTCACCGCCGCGATCGAAGCGCACCCCAACGTCACCGTGGTGCGCGAGACGCTCGACGCCCTGCCCGACCACCCCACCATCATCGCCACTGGCCCGCTGACCGGCTCCGCCCTCGCCGAAGCCATCGCCGCCGAGACCGGCCGCGACGCCCTCGCCTTTTTCGACGCCATCGCCCCCATCGTCCACGGCGACAGCATCGACATGGGACTGGCCTGGCGCGCCGCGCGCTGGGGCAAGGGCGGCGACGACTACATCAATTGCCCGCTCGACAAGGATGGGTACGCCGCCTTCGTCGAAGCCCTCCGCTCGGGTGACAAGACCGAGTTCAAGGAGTGGGAGCGGGACACGCCCTATTTCGAAGGCTGCATGCCGATCGAGGTCATGGCCGAGCGCGGCGTCGAGACTCTGCGCTACGGCCCGATGAAGGGTGTCGGGCTCGACGACCCGCGCACCGGCCGCTGGCCTTATGCCTGCGTGCAGCTGCGCCAGGACAATGCCCACGGCACCTTGTGGAACATCGTCGGCTTCCAGACCAAGCTGAAGCACGCCGAGCAGGTGCGCATCTTCCGCACCATCCCGGGCCTCCAGAATGCCGAGTTCGCCCGCCTGGGCGGCATCCACCGCAACAGCTTCATCCGCTCGCCCGAATTGCTCGACGGCCAGCTGCGCCTCAAGAGCCGGCCGAACATCCGCTTCGCCGGGCAGATCACCGGCTGCGAGGGCTATGTCGAAAGCGCCGCCATCGGCCTGGTCGCCGCCCGCTTCGCCGCGGCCGAGCTGCGCGGGCAGCCGCTGGCCGCGCCGCCACCCGAAACCGCGCTTGGCGCCCTGCTCGGGCACATCACCGGCGGCGCCGTGGCCGAGACCTTCCAGCCGATGAACGTCAACTTCGGGCTGATGCCGCCATTGGGCGAACGCTTCCGCAAGGCCGACCGCAAAAAGGCCTACACCGATCGCGCCCGTGCCGCCTTCGACCGCTGGCTGCAGCCGGAGGCCGCGGCCGCGGCCTAGTCGAGCTCGACGGTGCCGGAGATCAGCTCCGTCATTCGCATTACCCGGTCGTGCACGGGTGCGGGCAGATCCGCCGGAAGCAGCTCCATCAGGTCCTCGCGGGCCTCGAAATAGCGGGAGCGGACGCGCGCCAGCTCCATGGTCCAGCCCGCAAACGAGCGTTCCTCCACCTCCCGATCGTCCCGGATCTCGAACCCATGGTGGCGCGGGTCGCGGCGCAGCCGCTCGACCAGATCATCGATGGCCTCGTGCGGCCCTTCGATGATCTGCAGGAAATGAGTGCCGTTGTGGATCAGCAACCCGGTGATCCCGTCGAGCGCGTTCAGCTCCCGCGCCGCGCCGTGAATGGCAAGCAGGTCGTCGCTGTCGAGGTCGAGCCCGGCCAGGCTGGTGTAGGTCAGGCTTCTGAGGCTCAAGCGTCGTCCTTCGGGAACAGCCCCGTGCGGGCGTGCGCCCGAGGCACAATCATCCGCAGGCGCAAGTGTTCCTGCGCTTGGGCGGCGGCGGCGCGGTGGTTGCGTATTCCGCGGCGGTCAGCCAGCCGGTGTGATCCCCGTCGGCGCCGCTGAACTTGTCCACGGTCTTGACCGCCCACTCGTCGAAGCTGAGGCTGCCGTTGCCGTTCTTGTCCAGCTTGGCGAACGCCTTGCGCCGGGGCGCAAACAGCTCTTCCGCGTCGATCCGGCCGTCCTTGTTCTTGTCGGCGCGGCTGAACCGCCGCTCCTCGCGCGACTTGGGGCTGGCCTCCGGCGCCCGCAGTGTCGGTGCGCTGGCCAGCAAAGGAGACACCGGCACGGCGGTGTCAGGCGACGGCGCGTCCACCGCCGCGCGCGGTTCGGCGGCCCTGCCCTGCCACAGCAGAAAGGCACCGGTCATCATCAGGAAACAAGCCGCTACTCCGGCGAAAAAACGTCCCATGGACTTCTTTCAAGCTACGGATTCGGCGGCGAAACGAATGCCGTGGCCGAACTGTGTTGTCAACGCCCAGTGTAGCGGTGTTTCAGCAACACCCAGGACCTTCCCGGCGTCGCTTCGGCCTCCGGTGCACCGTCCTGCGCGTCGCGATTGGCCAACATCGCCAGGCCGGTCAGGGGCCGGACCCGCTTGCCGAACCGCGATAGGTCGACCGGCGGCGGCATCACTCGCCCGAACCGGCGCGTCAGGTCCGCCCCAGCCCACAACCGCCCGGCCGCTCCAAGCCCTGCCCCATCATCGTCCAGCAGCCGCGCCGCGAGCATGAACAGCACCGCCCCGCGCGCAACCAGCCGCCTCTCGTCCGGACCCTCTTCCAGCAGTGCCGCCCAGCCATCCTCCAGCGCCGCCAGCGACGACCCGCTCACTCCGCGCGGCAGCAGCTCCCGCGCCGCCGCCTGCAACCGCGGCTCGGCCGGTGCCGGCTCGGCGTCGAGCTTCTCCAGGCTGTCGCGCCACCAGGTGAGCTTGATCGCCGCCAGCATCGGCTCACGCGCGGTGCGGACCACCTCGGCCATGGCATCGTCAATTGCGAACAGCGCGTCGAACGCCGGCCGGAGCTCGGGCGGCCAGTGCAGCCGAACGAGGTCACGATCGGTTTGCGAAACCTGGCTCACGCGCGACCTCGCTCGTCCTGAGCGGAGCAAAGCGAAGTCGAAGGGCGTCTCACTTGCAGGGCGCCCGTCGACTGCGCGCCTGCGGCTCTCCGCTCAGGACGAGCGGAGCGGCAGTTCACCGGTAACAGACCGCCTTGGCCGCCTTCACCACGTCGTCGGCCTTGATCAGCGCCAGCTTCTCGAGGTTGGCGGCATAGGGCAGCGGCACGTCGGCGTCGGTCACCCGCATCACCGGCGCGTCGAGGTCGTCGAACCCCTCCTCCATGCAGATGGCCATGATCTCCGCCGAAATCGAGCAAGTCGGCCAGCCTTCCTCGACCACCACCATCCGGTTGGTCTTGGCGAGGCTGGTCAGCACCGCCTGCCGGTCGAGCGGACGCAGCGTGCGCAGGTCGATCACCTCCGCCTCGATCCCCTCGCCCGCCAGCGTCTCCGCCGCTTCCAGCGCGATCCCGACCCCGATCGAATAGCTCACGATGCTGACATGCTGGCCTTCGCGCATGACTCGGGCCTTGCCGATCGGCAGCACCCAGTCATCCACCTGCGGCACATCGAACTGCTGACCGTAGATCAGCTCGTTCTCCAGGAACACGACCGGATCTTCCGACCGGATCGCAGCCTTCAAGAGCCCCTTGGCGTCGGCCGCGTCATAGGGTGCGATCACCACCAGCCCGGGCACGCTGGCATACCACGGGCCGTAATTCTGGCTGTGCTGCGCTCCGACCCGGCTGGCCGCGCCGTTCGGTCCGCGGAACACGATCGGGCAGCGCATCTGCCCGCCGGACATATAATTGGTCTTGGCGGCCGAGTTGATGATGTGGTCGATCGCCTGCATGGCGAAGTTGAACGTCATGAACTCGATGATCGGCCGAAGCCCGCCCATCGCCGCGCCCGCTCCGAGCCCGGCAAAACCATATTCCGTGATCGGCGTATCGACCACGCGCCTGGGCCCGAACTCGTCCAGCAGCCCTTGCGTCACCTTGTAGGCGCCCTGGTATTGCGCGACCTCCTCACCCATCACGAACACGCGCTCGTCGCGGCGCATCTCTTCCGCCATGGCGTCGCGCAAGGCTTCGCGCACCGTCACCTGCTGGGTGGCGGTGCCGGCCGGCACCTGCGGATCGGTGCGGGTCTGCGCGGCCGCCGTCACCAGCTGCTGCGCCCCGCTCTCGGGCTGCTGCTGCTGCTTGGGCAGTTCAACGCCCGTGACCTGCGTCTGCTGGTCGGACGGCGTCGGCGGAGAATTTGGATCCGCTTGCCCTGAGCTTGTCGAAGGGCTGCCCTTCTGCTCGCCCGAAGTGGAAGGCGGTGCTTCGACCGGCTCAGCACCGCGGCTGTCCTGCTCGCCTGCCTCACCGTTCATCAGCGCAATGGCGGTCCCGACCTTCACCCCGTCCGTGCCCTCCGCCACCAGGATCTTGGCGATGGTCCCCTCGTCGACCGCCTCATATTCCATGGTCGCCTTGTCGGTCTCGATCTCGGCCAGGATGTCGCCCGACTTCACAGCGTCCCCTTCCTTGACCAGCCACTTGGCCAGCGTCCCTTCCTCCATGGTCGGCGACAAAGCGGGCATCTTCAGTTCGACGGCCATCAGTAGCGCTCCACCAGCACGTCGGTCGCCAGCTCGGCCGCATCCGGCTCCGGCGCGTCCTCGGCGAATTTGGCTGCGGCCACCACGATGTCCTTGATCTCCTTGTCGATCGCCTTGAGCTCATCCTCGGCGACCCCCAGCGCCTGCAATTCCTTGCCGGCGCGGTCGATCGGGTCCTGGTTCTCGCGGTAGCTCTGCACTTCCTCGCGCGTCCGATACTTGGCCGGATCGCTCATCGAGTGGCCGCGATAACGGTAGGTCTTGAGTTCAAGGATGATCGGCCCCTTGCCCGCCCGCGTCCACTCCAGCGCTTCCTGCGCCGCGCCGCGCACCGCCAGCACGTCCATGCCGTCGACCTGGATGCCGGGAATGCGGAAGCTCTCGCCGCGCTTGTAGAAGTCCGGCTCCGACGCCGAGCGGTCGACGCTGGTGCCCATGGCATAATGGTTGTTCTCGATCGCATAGACGATCGGCAGCTTCCACAGCTCCGCCATGTTGAAGCTTTCGTACACCTGGCCCTGGTTGGCCGCGCCGTCGCCGAAGTAGGCCAGGCACACGCCGCCGTCGGCCGAATACTGGTGCTTGAACGCCAGGCCGGTGCCGAGGCTGACCTGGGCGCCGACGATGCCGTGCCCGCCGTAGAAGCCATGCTCCACGCTGAACATGTGCATGGACCCGCCCTTACCCTTGCTGATGCCGGCCGCGCGTCCGGTCAGCTCGGCCATGATCACCTTGGGGTCGATGCCATAGGCCAGCATGTGGCCATGGTCGCGATAGCCGGTGATCACGCTGTCCTTGCCCACCGTCATCGCGCTCTGCAGCCCGACCGCGACCGCTTCCTGCCCGATGTAAAGGTGGCAGAAACCGCCGATCAGCCCCAGGCCGTACAGCTGCCCGGCCCGTTCCTCGAACCGGCGGATCAGCAGCATCTGCTGGTAGAAGCCGAGCAGCTCCTCCTTGCTCGCCTCGAAGCGCCTGGGCTCGGACGGACGCTCGCGATTGGACGGGGGGGGAACGGCCGACGGTGCGGCTTGCTTCGCGGAACGCGCCACTGGGAAACCTCAAACTGGTCAGGATTGGGCGCGGTCTATAGGAGGGCCGCCGCCGTGCCGCAAATCCGGAATCGCCGGCGCAACCGCCGCGCTTAGTCCTCGAGCGGGACGATCACTTCGTCGGGCCGGACCAGGCCCAGCTGCGAGCGTACCAGTTCGTCGGCCATGTCGGGATCGGCCTTGCGCGGATCGAGCAACGCCGAGTGATGCCGCAAATTCTCCCGCTGCGCCTCAAGCTGGCTCAGCTCGACCTGCCGCGAGTGGAGGTCGCGGGCATAGCCGCTCAATGCCAGCAGGCCGTTCGGCCCCGCCACCGCATGACCCGCGAACGTTCCAATGACGACCAGCGCCAGCGCCGGCAGCGCCGCGCGCTTCATCATCGTCCCAGCTTTATGTGCCGCCCCACCCATTTCGATACAGAATCAGATCGGGGGAGCCTTGGCAAGGGCTTCGCTCCGCCTGCGCAACAAGCCCACCGAAAAAAGACCCCGGCAAGTTGCCCTGCCGGGGTCAGTTCCAAAGGGTGTTCATCGGCGAGAATTGGTAAATTCTTGCGTGCTCCGCCAGGATCTCGCGTCGCCGGTGAACCCCTCCTATCTACTCTGCCTTTGCGGGGCAGCAAAGAGGCCGCTCCGAATAGCATTGAACGTCTCGCTGCTTCCGGCCAATCTGCAACATTCTTCCAATATGAGGCAAAGGCGAGGCATGGACCGGACCGACTCACGCATTCTGGGCCTGCTGCAGGCGGACGCCGACCGCCCGGTGGCCGAGATTGCCTCGGCGGTCGGCCTCTCGCCGACGCCCTGCTGGCGCCGCATTCAAAAGCTCAAGGCCGCCGGCGTGATCCAGCGGACGGTCGCCCTGGTCGACCCGCAGGCGGTCGGCTTCGGCCTCCACGTGTTCGTCGGCATTGAAGCGCGCGACCACAGCCCAGAATGGCTGGCGCTGTTCACCGCCACCGTGTCGCCCATGCCGGAGGTGATGGACATCTACCGCATGGCCGGAGAAATGGATTACCTGCTGCGCGTCGCCGTCAGGGACATGGCCCACTTCGACGACTTCTACCGCCGCCTGATCGCCGCCGTGCCGTGCAAGAACGTCACCAGCAACTTCGCCATGGAACGGGTCAAGTTCACCACCGCCTACCCGTCCGGCTGACGCTTGCCGCATAGGAAAGCTGGTCATCCCGCCCGCCTGTCACCCGCCGCTAATGTCTGCTTTGGGTGGTTAGCGGGCATTCCTCCAACCGACTTTCGCGCCGAGCACCGCTATGATTGCCCACGCTATTGCGACGGGAGCGATCATCACCATCCCTGCAAGCCACCAAGCGGATGCGGAGGGCGGTGCTGGCGGAAGGTAAATCATTGGCAATGTGAGCAGCCACACTGGCAGCAAAACAACGATTAGAAGAACGAGCAGGCGGACGCGACCTGATAAACAGCGTGAAGCAAAAACGCGAGAATGGCAGGAGCCACTACAGCAGCCGCGCAGATGGCCGGTGAGACCAATCCGGTCACCGCCCAGACTTCCGAAGCAAGCTCACCTAAGGACATGCTGTCAGCTTAGGGCACGGGCGAATGTCCGCAATGGGTCGAAAGCAGACATAAGCACCTTGGCTGAACGAAGGTCCGTTCGATGCGGAAGCGAACCGAATTGCCGACCGTGCGTTCAGGCTCTCGACATGGCGGAATTGCAAAATGAGCGCCACGATTGTTCACAACGGGAGCGCGCTGCGGCGGCAGTGCGATGGATGCGTGCAGGCTAGGATCATCACCGCTCTGGGCGCCACGGCGCTGCTGTTCACCACTCCGCTCACCGCGGCCGAGCCGCGCGGGGACGAGCCGCTGGCCGTTCCGCGCGCGATCAAGCAGGGCATCGACTTCGTTTATGTCGATCCGCAGATGAGCACGGTCGCCCGCCGCAAGCAGCGGCCGCAGAATTGGCTGCAGCGCATGTTCAGCCCGGCCCGCGCCAGCCGCAACGCGCCCAACCCGGTCTTCTTCGATCTGGCGCGCGGGCTGCAGCAATATCAGGCCACGTGGGGCCGCTTGCCGCAGGCCGCGATCCCCGGCGGCGCCGCCTTGAAGCCGGGCACCACCGGCAATCGCGTCCGCCTGCTCCGCACCCGCCTCGGCCTGCCGGCCGCCGGCGGCTATGACGCTAGCGTCTCTCAGGCCGTCTCGACCTTCCAGCGGGTACACGGACTCGGGCCAGCGGACGGCGTCGCCGGCAAGACCACGATTGCCGCGCTCAACCGCGGCCCGTCCTATTACGCCCGCCGGATCGCCATCAACATGGAACGGGCCTACCGCCTGCCGCAGACCGGCACCTTCAACCGCTATGTGGTGGTGGACAGCGGCGCCGCGCAGCTGACCCTGTTCGACCGCGACCGGGCGGTGGATGGCATGCGGGCGGTGGTCGGCTCGACCAAGACCAAGACGCCGATGATGGCCGTGCTGATGCGCAACGCCAAGGCCAACCCCTATTGGCACGTCCCGCCCGAACTGATCCGCAGCCTGACCGCCAAGAAGGTCAAGGAACAGGGCGTCTCCTACTTCAAGAATTTCCATTACGAGGTGCTGTCGGACTGGGGCGCCAATCCGCAACGGGTGGACCCCAGGACGATCAACTGGCGGACGGTCGCGGCCAAGGGCACCAACGTCATGGTCCGCCAGCAGCCGGGGCCGTGGAATTCCATGGGCGCAATGAAGTTCGAGATGCCCAACGACTTCGGCATCTACCTGCACGACAGCCCGCACAAGGAGCTGTTCGCCAAGGACGAGCGCCACCTGTCCAACGGCTGCGTCCGGTTGGAGGATTACCGGCGCTTCGCGTCCTGGGTGTTCGGCGCGCAGCCTTCGCTCACTGGTCAGCCCGAGCAAGTTCTCCCGCTGCCCCGCGCCGTGCCGATCTACATGACCTATCTGACGGTGCAGGCCGACGCCAATGGCGTCATCTTCCGGCCCGATCCCTACGGCTTCGACGCGCTCGCCATGCCGCAAATGTTCGGCCCGGCGAACATCGCCGCCAACGATCAGCTTGTACCTCCCCGCGGCTGAGCCCATCAGCCCGCCAACACCACAAGGACCGCCCTTCCCATGATTACCCTGCTTGCGCTCGCCACCCTCACCCAGGTCCAGCCTGCGCCCGTCGCTGCCACCGGCGTGACCGCCGCCTCGGGCGTGGCCGCCATCCCCGGCATGACCGTCCGCAACTACGACGTGCGCGGCACGACCATCCGCGAGATCTACAACTCGCTGGCCGCCGCCGCACCAAAGAATCCGGCGACGGCTCAGCCGCTTCCGGCAACATCGAACTGGTCGATGAAGGTCGCGACCCAGTCCACCCGCACCGGCGACAAGTGCGCGATCACGGGCGCCACCGCTACGTTCACCGGCGAAGCGACCCTGCCGCGGCTGGTCGCCGATCCGGCCATTCCGCCGGCCGTCCTGGCCAACTGGAACAGCTATCTGGCCCAGCTCGACGCCCGCCAGGCCGAACAGCTGCGCTACGCCTACGAGCATCGGTCCGAGATCGAGGCGGCGGTTCGCGCCAGCAGCTGTGACAATTGGCGGCCGGCTGCCAACGCGGCGCTTGATCAGCTGCGCGCGCAGGCGAGACTCGTCCGCAACACCGATCCGGCGGCTCAGCCCGTGCTACGGGACGTGGTCGTCACCACCAAAGCCAAGAAGTAGGCGCTCACGCGCGCCCGGCGCGGTCGCCCGCCACGGCGATGGCGCCGGCGATGCAGGCCCCGAACAGCATGCCTTCCAACGTGCCGGTGACGGTTGCGGCGAGCGGTCCGAAGCCTTGCTCGCCGACCACCCGTCCGACCGCGTCCAGCGACAGGCGCGATCCGGGCAGGTGAGTGCCGAGCGAGGCCAGGCTGCCGCCCATCAGCCGGCCGCCGAGCAGCCCGATCACCAGCCCCGCACCGCCGCCGCCCAGCGCTCCCGCCGCCACCGACCGCCGAACGCTGGCCGCTCGCGCCAGGTAGACCCCGAATCCCACGCCTCCGCCGAGCAACGCTCCCTCGAACGCACCGGTGATGGCGCCCGGCGATCGCCCTAGCAACAGGTTGAACGCGTCCAGCCCGAGCAGCTTGACGGCTGCGCCGACCAGCAGCCCGCCCAGCGCCGCGCCGACCACCGTGCCGGCGCCGCGTCCGCCCAGCCGCCGCTCGCCCGCCGCCAGTCCCAGGCTGACCCCGGCCGCACCGATCAGCGCCACGGCGGCGGTCACGGCCAGGATCACCAGCAGCACGGAAATGGCGCCCATGCCCGCGTCGCGCGGCTCGCCGGCCGCCGACAGGCCGTAGACGAGCCCGCCGATCGCCCCGGCGGCCGTCCCGCCGACGGTCCCCGCCACTGCCGTTCGCCCGAACGTTGGGGACGGAAGTGGTGGCTGGCCGAACGCCCCTTGGCCTTCCTCGACGGCGGCGATGAATCGGTAGCCGTGCTTGGGCACCGTTTCGATGAACCGCGGCCGCGCCGCCTCGTCGCCCAGCAAGCGCCGGAGAGTACGGATGCACTGGGTCAGCGCCTCGTCCGTCACCGGCACGCCGCGCCAAACCTCGGCCATGAAGCGGTCCTTGGTGACCAGGCGCCCCTGCTCGCTCACCAGCAAGCTAAGCGCATCCAGGTAGCGCCCGTTCAGCTCCACCGCCGCGCCGTCACGCCGTAGCATCCGTTCGGCGGGCTGCAGTTCGAACCGGTCGAAGCGGTACATCGGGGCGGAGCCTGGCGCCGCCCGGCCTAGCCGCGATAGGCCTTGAGCGCCGCCCGCCCGCCGTAGCGCGCCGCGTCACCCAGCTCTTCCTCGATCCGCAGCAGCTGGTTGTACTTGGCCGTGCGATCCGACCGCGCCAGGCTGCCCGTCTTGATCTGCCCGCACTCGAGCGCGACGGCCAGGTCGGCGATGGTCGAATCCTCCGTCTCGCCCGACCGGTGGCTCATCACCGCCGTGTAGCCGCTCAGCTGCGCCATGCGCACGGCGGCGATCGTCTCCGACAGCGACCCGATCTGATTGACCTTGATCAGGATCGAGTTGGCGATCCCGTCGGCGATGCCCTGGCCCAGGCGCTTGACGTTGGTCACGAACAGGTCGTCCCCGACCAGCTGCACCCGATCGCCAACACTGTCGGTCAGCGCCTTCCACCCGGCCATGTCGTCCTCGCCCATGCCGTCCTCGATCGAGGCGATCGGATAGTCGCGGCACAGCTCGGCCAGGAACGCCGCCATGTCATCCGACGACAGGTTGCGCGCCTCGCCGCCCGACCGACCTTCCTTCTGCCCCAGCCGGTACTGCCCGTCGCTGAAGAACTCGGTCGCGGCGCAGTCCAGCGCGATCAGCACGTCGCGGCCAAGGCTGTAGCCGGCCGCCGCTGTCGCCTCGCCGATGAAGTCCAGCGCCTGGCGCGGCGACTCGATCGCCGGCGCGAAGCCGCCCTCGTCCCCGACCGCCGTGGACAGGCCGGCGCCGTGCAGCTTGGCCTTCAGCGCATGAAAGATCTCCGCCCCGCAGCGCAGCCCCTCGGCGAAGCTGTCCGCCCCGACCGGCATGATCATGAATTCCTGGAAGTCGATCGGATTGTCGGCGTGCGCACCGCCGTTCAGGATGTTCATCATCGGCACCGGCAGCAGGCTGGCCGCGACGCCGCCGACATAGCGGTACAGCGGCAACCCGCGCGCCTCGGCCGCCGCCTTGGCCGCCGCCAGGCTGACGCCAAGGATCGCATTGGCGCCCAGCTGGCCCTTGTTGTCGGAGCCGTCGAGGGCGATCATCTCGGCGTCGATCTCCTCCTGGTCTTCCGCCTCGAAGCCGACGATCGCCTCGGCAATCGGGCCGTTCACCGCTTCGATCGCCTTGGTTACGCCCTTGCCGCCCCACCGGCTCTTGTCGCCGTCGCGCAGCTCCACCGCTTCATGCGCGCCGGTCGACGCGCCCGACGGCACCGCGGCCCGGCCCATGCTGCCGTCCTCCAGCGTGACGTCTACCTCCACCGTGGGGTTGCCCCGGCTGTCGAGGATCTGGCGAGCGTGGACGTCGATGATTGCGGTCATGGAACGGGGTTCTCCGCGATGGTGATCCGGTAGCTGTGCAGGCCTCTATCGGCGCGGCGCGGTGGCGGCAACATTCGCGGTCGCGGAACGGGCGTCCCACTGACGGGTTTGGCTGTTCAGGAACCAATCACCTCGACCAAAGGAGAGCCACATGGCCGACAACAACAATGGTTTGCCCGAGGGCACCGACACGGTGATCGAAGGCGGCGGCGCGGGCGGCAGCTCGGGCGGCACCGGCCGCAGCGGAACCACCGGCGGCAGCGCCAGCCCGTCCACCGCGACCAACTCGACCGGCGCGCGCACCGGCACCACGGCGGGCGATGCCGGCACCAATAGCCTGATCACCGGCTCGACCACGGACGCCGGCCGAAGCGTCGGCGGCGCAAGCTCCGGCACCGGCGGCAGCACGTCCGGCGCGGGCGACAGCGACGGCGCCAGCAAGGGCGGCATTCGCGGAATGATCTCCACCGCCGGCACCAAGGCCAAGGACGAAGCGGCCAATCGCGCCCGCGGGTTCGTCGGCCAGGGCCTGACCAGCGGCTCGGCCACGCTCGGCAACGTTGCCTCGATCATCGAGGACACGGTGGAGCAGATCGGCGAGCGGCTTGGGCCGCAGTACGGCGACTATGCCCGCACCGCGAGCCAGACCATCCAGCGCTACGCCAGCACGCTCGAGAACAAGGATCCGGACGAACTGGTTGACGACGTGCGCAACGTCGTTCGCAAGAGCCCAAGCGTCGCCCTTGCGGGTGCGGCGGTCGTCGGCTTCGGTCTCGCCCGCCTGCTCCGCGCCGGCTTCGCGGAAAGCAGCACGGGCGATAGCACCGGCAGCACTGGCAGCACGGCGGCGACGGCTACGGGCAGCAGCACCAGCTCCGTCTCCAGCAGCACCGGCTCCGGCAGCACCGTTTCCGGCAGCACCGGCTCGGGCGGCACCGGCTCGGGCACCACGGGCACCGGCACCAGTGGCGCCACCGGCGGCGGCAACTCGCTGGCCGGCAAAACCCAGCCAAAGGTGTAAGAACCATGCTCAAGCCCGCAACGCCGCTGCCAACCGGCGGTGAGGAAAGCATCGGCGATCTGGTTCACCGGCTGGTGAACGACGGCAAGGCCTACGCCCAGGCCGAGGTCGCCTATGTGAAGACGATGGGGACGGAAAAGGCCGCCCAGCTAAAGATGCCGGTCATCTACGGCGCGGCGGCCCTGCTCTTCGCCCATGCCGCGTTTCTGGCCATCTGTGCCCTCATCTGGGTCGCCCTGGCCCAGGTGATGAACGAGGCGCTGGCGGGCTTGCTGACCGTGGTGATCCTTGGCGCCGTGGCCGGCGTGCTCGGTTACCTCGCTTATTCCGGCATCGCCAAGATGAAGGGGACGGGCAAGTGACCGACGCACACCAGGTCCGGATCGCGCAGGCGCGGGGCCAGGCCGATGCGGCCAAGGCCCGGCTGATGGGCACCGTCGAGGAGGCCAAGGCGCGGCTCGCGCCCAAGACCCTCGCCGGTCACGCCGTGCAGGCGGCCAAGGACAAGAGCATCGTGGTGGCGGACGATACCGTCACCGCGGTCAAGGAAAAGCCGATGATGGCCGCCGGGATTGCCGGCGCCACTGCCCTGCTGTTCGCCCGCAAGCCGCTGTTCCGCGGCCTGGCGCGGTGGTGGCGGGGCGAGGACGACCCAATCGAGACAAACGGCCGGCGCACCCGCGCCTACGCCGAGGAGGACAGGTAAATGGCCAAGCGTAACCAGACCGATAAGTTCGACAGCACCAGCAACTACAGCAGCAGCAGCAGCAGCGATAGCGGCCGCTTCGCCGACATTGGATCCACGGCCTCCGACCTCGGCTCGAAGGCTTCCAGCCAGATCGACAGCTCGCCGCTGATCGCGCTCGGCGCAGGTGCGGCCCTGGGCGCGGTGCTCGGCGCGGTGCTCCCGACCAGCAACAAGGAGCGCGAACTGCTCCAGCCGCTCGGCAACAAGCTCAACCAGGCCAGCAGCGGCGCCATCGAGCGCGGCCGCGACATGGCCAAGCAGCGCTTTGATGAAATGGCCGGCGACAAGGTCCGCGAGTTCTTCGGTGCCGGCGGCAATTCGTCGGGCAATTCGAACGCCTAACGCGCCTCGCTCGTCCTGAGCATAGCGCAACGGAGTCGAAGGGCGTTTTTTCAGCGCCCTTCGACGCTCCGTCCTCAGGACGGGCGTTTCCTTTCGGCAGCCCTCCTGCTATCGGCGCCGCCATCATGAGCAAACTCCACCTCGTATTCGGCGGTCGCGTCACCGATCCGCAAGGCCTCGACTTTGTCGACCTCAAGGGCATCGACATCGTCGGTGTGTTCGAAAACTATGCCGACGCCGAGGATGCCTGGCGGGCCAGCGCCCAGCGCACGGTTGACGATGCCGAGATGAAATATGTGGTGGTCCACCTCCACCGCCTGCTTGAGCCGGACGTCCAGCAGCAAACCTGAGCGCCGCGCCGCTCGACCTGAGCGGAGCTTGAGGCGCTTCCTTTATCCGGGGGTCAGGCCCGCCGGTACCGCCACAACAGCAGTGGCCGCTGCAGCAGCAGGCCGGTCAGGAAGCCGCCGACATGGGCCGGCGTGGCGATCAGCAGTCCGGACGTCCCAGCCGTCAGCCCCACCGCGATCTGCAGAATGGTCCAGGCCGCGGCCAGCCACAGGATGTGCACGAACCGCTTGATCCGCGGGTTGGCGCTGATCCGCTTCACCCGCCCGAAGCTCAGCGCATAGGCGCCGATCACGCCGCTGATCGCTCCGCTGGCGCCGATCACCGGCACGATGCTGGCCGGATCCACGCTCCACTGGGCCAAGGCCGACGTCACCGCGCTGACCAGGTAGATGACCACCACTCCGGCCGGGCCCAGCACCCGCTCGACCGCCACGCCCGTCAGCAGCAGCATGACGATGTTGAGGAACAGGTGCAGCAACCCGCCATGCACCAGGGTGCAGCTGAACATCGTCAGCAGCGCCGCCGGGCTCCAGTCGGCCGACAGCCGCGCCGGAATGAAGCCCATCTGCCCGGCGGCCAGGCCCTCGAGCCCGCCGAAGGTGATGACCAGCGACATGAACACCGTGGCCGCCGCAATGGCGATGGTCGGGGAGCGAAGGTAGTTGATCATTGCCGCTCCTCGCTCGTCCTGAGCGAAACGCCGCAGGCGTGCAGTCGAAGGGCGCTAAAATGGACACCCGTCGACTTCGCTTCGCTTCGCCCAGGACGAGCGATGACGACGTCGAAGCTCAAACGAACTCGATCCGCTCGATCTCGTAATAACGGTCGCCCGACGGCGTGGTCACTTCCACCTCTTCGCCGACCTGCCGCCCGATCAGCGCCCGGCCCAGCGGCGAATTGTAGCTGATCCGGCCGACCCGGGCGTCGGCTTCCTGCTGGCCGACCAGCTGGTACTTGACCGGCTTGTCGTCCTCGTCCTTCAGGCTGACGGTCGCCCCGAACACGACCTTGTCGCCCGACAGCGTCGTCGGATCGATCACCAGCGCGCGGGCCAACCGGTCCTCGATGTCGGCGAGCGACGCTTCGATCTGGCCCTGCCGTTCCTTGGCCGCATGATATTCGGCATTCTCGCTGAGGTCGCCGTGCGCGCGCGCCTCCTCGATGGCGTCGACCACTTCGGGCCGCTCCGCCTTGAGGCGCTTCAGCTCTTCTTCCAGCTGCCGGTAGCCCTCGGCCAGCATCGGCACCTTCTCGCTCGCCATTCGCGCTTCCTGTCCTTCACTTGTCTCGCCAACACCGCGGCCTTGCGCCGACCGGATGGTCCGCGCCCGGCCGAGCGGGTTCATGGGAGGATTAACTTACGAGGGCGGAATAATAGGACTGCAACGACCGGACTTCAAGCGAACGCCCCCGCACGGCCCCGATCGCCCGTGCCACCGCGAAGCTGGCCGGCACCGTGGTGAAATAGGGCACCTTGCGATTGAGCGCCGTGGCCCGGATCGACTGGCTGTCCTTGAGGCTCTGCCAACCCTCGGTGGTGTTGAACACCACCGTCACCTCGCCATCGACGATCCGGTCGACGATGTGCGGCCGTCCCTGCGCCACCTTGTTGACGGTCGCGACCGGCAGCCCGCGCCCGCGCAGAAAGTCCGCCGTGCCCGAGGTGGCGATCACCTTGAACCCGAGCTCCGCCATCAGCGCCACCGCCGGGACCACCAGTTCCTTGTCGCTGTTCTTGACCGACACGAACAGCGTCCCGCCGTCCGGCAGCTTCGTCCCCGCCCCCAGCTGGGACTTGGCGAACGCGATGTCGAACTCGCGATCGATCCCCATCACCTCGCCGGTCGACTTCATCTCCGGCCCAAGCACCGGGTCCGTGCCGGGGAAGCGGGCGAACGGGAACACGCTTTCCTTGACCGCCACATAGCCCTGCGGCCGCCGCATCGCAGGCAGGCCCGCCAGCGGCTCGCCGGCCATCACCCGCGCCGCCAGCTTGGCCACCGGCACGCCGATCGCCTTGGCGGTGAACGGCACCGTTCGGCTGGCCCGCGGATTGACCTCGATCAGGAAGACCTGGTCACCCTGGACCGCGAACTGGACATTCATCAGCCCGCGCACCTTCAGCGCCAGTGCCAGCTCGCGCGTCTGTCGCTCGATCTCGGCGACGACGGCTTCCGGCAAGCTGTGCGGCGGAATGGAGCACGCGCTGTCGCCCGAATGGACCCCGGCCTCCTCGATATGCTCCAGCACGCCCGCGACCACCACCTCCGTCCCGTCGCAGATCGCGTCGACATCGACCTCCACCGCGTCGCGCAGGTAACGGTCGATCAGCACTGGGCTCGACCCCGACACCTCCACCGCCGTGGCAATGTAATGGTCGAGCTGGGCCGGCCCCTCGACCACCTCCATCGCCCGCCCGCCAAGCACGTAGCTCGGTCGCAGCAGCACCGGATAGCCGATCTTCTCCGCCACCGTGATCGCCTCGTCGCGGCTGCGCGCCAGCCCATTGTCCGGCTGCCGCAGCCCCAGCCGCGCGACTAGCGCGGCGAACCGCTCGCGGTCCTCCGCCAGGTCGATGCTGTCGGGGCTGGTGCCCAGGATCGTGATTCCCGCTTCCTGCAAGCCCGCCGCCAGCTTCAGCGGCGTCTGCCCGCCCAGCTGGACGATCACGCCCAGCAGCTCGCCCCGCTCCTGCTCCCGGGTGACGATCTCCAGCACGTCCTCGCTCGTCAGCGGCTCGAAATACAATCGGTCGGACGTGTCCGGGTCGGTCGACACCGTCTCCGGATTGCAGTTGATCATCACGGTCTCGAGGCCCCCCTCGCGCAGCGCAAAGGCCGCGTGGCAGCAGCAATAGTCGAACTCGATCCCCTGCCCGATCCGGTTCGGCCCGCCGCCCAGGATCACCACTTTCCGCGCCGCCGAAACCTCCGCCTCGTCCTCCGGTTCGCCGAACAGCGGCGCCTCGTAGGTCGAGTAAAGATAGGGCGTCGACGCCTCGAACTCGGCCGCGCAGCTGTCGATCCGCTTGAACACGGGCCGCACGCCCAGCTTCAGCCGGTGCTGCCGCACTTCCCATTCGGTCACGCCGCCGGTCATCGCCCGCATCGCCGCATGGACGATCCCGCGCCCCCGCGCCTGAAGCTCGCCCATCTCCCGGTCCATGCCGGTCGAGCGTAGCGAAAGCTGGGCCAGCCGCGCGTCGCTGAACCCCATCCCCTTCAGCCGCCGCAGCCCCGCCGCATCGTTGGGCAGCCCGAACGCCCGCACCTGCCCCTCGGCGCGGACGATCTCCGCCAGCCGCTCCAGGAACCACGGGTCGAACCCCGCGATCCGGTTGATCCGCTCAACGGTGAACCCGTGCCGCAGCGCCTCGGCCGCGACCAGCAGCCGGTCCGGCGTCGGATTGGCCAACGCCGACTCCACCTCGTCGGGCGACGCATGCTCCAACTCCCGCACCCGGTCGAGCCCGGTCAGCCCGATCTCCAGCCCACGCAGCGCCTTTTGCAGGCTTTCCGCGAACGACCGCCCGATCGCCATCACCTCGCCGACCGACTTCATCGCCGTCGACAGGTGGTTGGACGCGCCCTTGAACTTCTCGAAGGTGAAGCGCGGGATCTTGGTCACCACATAGTCGATCGTCGGCTCGAAGCTGGCCGGCATCGCCCCGCCTGTGATGTCGTTGGCGATCTCGTCCAGCGTGTAGCCGACCGCCAGCCGCGCCGCGACCTTGGCGATCGGAAAGCCGGTCGCCTTGCTCGCCAGCGCCGACGATCGCGACACCCGCGGGTTCATCTCGATCACCAGCATCCGCCCGGTCTTGGGATCGACCGCGAACTGGACGTTCGACCCGCCCGTCTCCACCCCGATCTCGCGCAGCACGGCGATCGAGGCCGAGCGCATCCGCTGATATTCCTTGTCGGTCAGCGTCAGCGCCGGCGCGACGGTGATCGAATCCCCCGTATGCACGCCCATCGGATCGACGTTCTCGATCGAGCAGATGATGATGGCATTGTCCGCCCGGTCGCGGACCACCTCCATCTCATATTCCTTCCACCCGACCACGCTTTCATCGATCAGCACCTCGGTGGTGGGCGAGGCCTCCAGCCCCGACTTCACGATCTCCAGATATTCCTCGCGGTTGTAGGCGATGCCGCCACCGGTCCCGCCCAGCGTGAAGCTCGGCCGGATCACCGCCGGCAACCCGACGAAGTCGAGCGCCGCCACCGCTTCTCCAACCGAGTGGACCACTGCCGACTTGGGCGATTCCAGCCCGATCCGGTCCATCGCGTCCCGGAACTGCTGCCGGTCCTCCGCCTTCTCGATCGCCGCCGCATTGGCCCCGATCAGCTCGACGCCGAGCCGGTCCAGCGTCCCGTCCTTGAACAAGGCCAGCGCCGTATTCAGCGCCGTCTGCCCGCCCATCGTCGGCAGCAGGGCATCGGGCCGCTCCGCCTCGATGATCTTGGCCACGATCTCCGGCGTCACCGGCTCGATATAGGTCGCGTCCGCCCCTTCCGGATCGGTCATGATCGTCGCCGGATTCGAGTTGACCACGATCACGCGGTACCCCTCGGCCTTCAGCGCCTTGACCGCCTGAGACCCCGAGTAATCGAACTCCGCCGCCTGCCCGATGACGATCGGGCCAGCGCCGATGATGAGGATGGAGGAGATGTCTGTGCGGCGGGGCAAATCAGTTCACCTCGTTCGAGTAAGCTTCGTTGCCGACAAAGCCGAGCTCAACGCCGTGCATCGACTTCAGTTCGGTCAGCAAGCAGTCCACGCTTTCGTATGAGTCGTTGGCATCGGGCCGCACTCGAGCCTGATTGCCTTCCAACACCGTGATCCGATCAGCCGGAAGTCGACACTTGCTAGTCATCCGTTCGACCGCTTGCTGCCGCTCGGCTCGCGACATGCTTGTCCAATCTTGAGCACGGGATTCTGTAGCGCAGCCCGCTACGGCCAAGCAGATGGCAAGGGCGTTTAGTCTCACCGCATCATCCCCACGAACCGCTCGAACAGGTAGAAACTATCCTGCGGCCCCGGGCTCGCTTCCGGGTGATACTGAACGCTGAACACCGGCCGGCCCTCCACCTCGATCCCGCAATTGCTGCCGTCGAACAGCGACACATGCGTCTCGCGCACCCCCGCCGGCAGCTCGCGCGACACCGCGAAGCCGTGGTTCATGGCTGTGATCTCGACCGCGCCGTCGGCCAGCCGCTTGACCGGGTGATTAGCGCCGCGATGCCCCTGGAACATCTTGCTCGTCTTGCCGCCTACGGCGAGCGCCAGCAGCTGGTGCCCCAGGCAAATCCCGAACAGCGGCTTCCCCGTCTCCAGCAACTTGCGGATCACCGGCACCGCATATTCCCCCGTCGCCGCCGGATCGCCCGGCCCGTTCGACAGGAAGAACCCATCCGGCTCATGCCCCATCACCTCCTCGAACGAAGCCGTCGCCGGCAGGATCGTCACCCGCGCCCCGGCCTCGACCAGCGACCGGAAGATGTTGCGCTTGGAGCCATAGTCGATCGCGACGACGTGGGGTTTGTCGGAACGCCCTTCGACTACGCGCTCCGCGCTCCGCTCAGGACGAGCGTCAGCACTTTCTCGTTCGTCCTGAGCGGAGCGTAGCGAAGTCGAAGGGCGCTCTTCCTCACCCCCATACCCCAACTCCAGACACCACTTGCCCCCGCTCCACACCTCCAGCTGCTCGCGCGATACCTCCTTGGCCAGGTCCATCCCCTCCAGCCCCGGCCACTCGCTTGCCAGCCGCTGCAACGCCGCCAGGTCGAACCGTCCATCCGCCCGATGCGCCATGACCACCGTGGGCGGGCCCTCCCTACGCACCAACCGCGTCAGCGCCCGGGTATCAAGCCCGGCCAGCCCGATCCGCCCGTTCGCCGCCATCCACGTCGGAAAGTCCGACCGCGAGCGGAAATTCGACGGCTCCGTCATCGCCTCCCGCACGATGCAGCCCAGCGCATGCGGGTCGGCCGCCTCCACGTCCTCGTCGTTGGCGCCGACGTTGCCGATGTGGGGAAAGGTGAACGCCACTACCTGCCGCGCATAGGACGGATCGGTCATCACCTCCTGGTAGCCCGTCATGGCGGTGTTGAAGCACAACTCGCCCACCGCCTCGCCTTCCGCCCCGAAGCCCTGCCCCCAGGCCACCCGCCCGTCCGCGAAAACCAGGGCTCCCGTGGCACCCTTCGGCTGGGGCGCAGGCGTGGGCACAGGACTGGCCATCGGGTGGAGGCTCCTCAGGGTAAGGCAACGATGTCGCTAAGCCGTGTCCGCTACTGGGTGCGGCCGCCCCGGTCAACGGCTGGTCAGCCCCGCCGCCAGCCATTAGGAGCGCCCCATGATCCGCGACGACATCAAGACCGCCCTGGTGACTGCCATGAAAAGCGGCGACAAGGCCGCCACCGGCACCATCCGCCTGATCCAGAGCGCGGTGAAGAACCGCGACATCGAGCTTCGCACCGGCACCGCGCCCGCCGACGACGACCAACTGGTCACCGACGTCCTCCAGAAGATGATCAAGCAGCGCCGCGAATCGGTCGACCTCTACCGCCAGGGCAACCGCGAGGAACTCGCCGCCACCGAGGAAGCCGAGATCGCCGTGATCGAACGCTTCCTGCCCCAGCAGATGACCGACGAGGAGGCCCGCGCGGCGGTGCAGGGAATCGTGGCGGAGACCGG